>Ga0214544_1012164_pt1 | contig 11390 bp, 6 predicted proteins | sample CNSS3metaG_FD_160074 | JGI IMG/M metagenome (GOLD analysis project Ga0214544, IMG submission 160074) | Root nodule microbial communities from cowpea collected in UCLA plant growth center, Los Angeles, California, USA - CNSS3 | ecosystem: Host-associated > Plants > Roots > Nodule | place: USA...
TATATATATATATATATATATATATATATATATATATATATATATATATGGGTTTTCTAAAAGATGTGCATCGATATTTTATTTGCTGAATTATGTATACATTCATGCATGTTTTATATGATTTCTATATGTTTGTCTTTGATTGAAGTTGAATTGTTTATGAATTATTAATATTTTTGTTCATTTTATATATATTTTTATACATTAGAAATTTATTTTCTAACAATTTATCTTTTATATGTTGTTGTGTGATGAGATGCTAATATTACTATATACATAAATAAATATAAGTACAAGTGCCGACACAACATCATCATCGAGATATTTTTTTTTTTTTATATATATATATATATATATATATATATATATATATATATATATATATATATGTATATGTGTGTGTGTGTTTTTATTAATCAATATATAGAACATGTGTGTGTGTGTTTTTATTACATTATGAAATAACATCCCTTGAAATTCACATATTAATTCATGCTCCCATAATCATCACAAAATTCACGTATTTTTATTAATCAATGTATAAAACATGCAAACCATTCGATTTTAATTTAACTGAAATATGTGCACAATAGAAAGTCTCATCTAGCGAATACATCCTCTCGGAATATCAAATACCAGGTATCCTGGTTTTGGAATTCGTCCAGTCACAAAACTCAAAATTCACAAAATTCAACCGTCAAAATTCAAATAACTCATGACAGTCTATCAATTTCACAGTTTTTCGCAAATTCAATCAGTCTAATTAGTTTCCCTTACTTGTTGTCTTGCTTAGACAGCTTTATAAACATCAAACGTCTCTAACTCTACAGGATAATCTATCTACACATAAAAACATCACATGAACGATCATAACATATCGTTGTAATCACTTATCAGTAAAGACTCATACTGATAATTAAAATGTCACATGCAAGCGAAATGGGGCTCACATGCGACAAAAATTACAAGAAGACTAAAAAGAAGGCGGAAACTCAACTTACACGAACGAAGAAACTGATCGGTCCAATTTGAAAAGCTCGTCAAGAGAATCAATCCTACTGTCTCGATTTTTTAATCAGACAACCCAAAGAGACAAAACCTCCAGAGAGAAGTCAGAGAACTCTATAGAAGTGGTTTCTAGAAATATGATGTGTTTTAAAATAATGAAACTCGTTTATAATAATTCTATTTACATTAAAATATTTTAATATTAAAATAATCGAGTCTTACTATTTTTAATCGCTATCACTCCTAAAATGCCATTTTCTAGGATTTCACATTGTATTGATAATTTACTTGTTATTATACAATATTTTCTTATAGTAAATTGATATTAGTTCATTTTAATATTTATATTATAAAAATAATATTTATTTTTTTGAGTTCTCAAGAAAAACACTTAAAATGTAGTTTTATAGTCTTCCAAATTAAATCATAATACATTTTTCATATTGTGGAAATTCAGATTCTTTATTGAGTTCTATAAATAAGAAACATTGTGAAAAGAAGAAAGATTTATTAAGAGCTGAATCAATATAGATATTTGAAATAAACAATATAATTAAAAATAATATTTTTATAGAACAATAACACTATTAATGTGTATCCATAATTTGTAACATTAATTATATTAGTTGAAATAAGGACCATGATGGGTTAATACGACTGGCCTAACCTACCAAAGTTATCATCCTATTTTATGATTATTTTCCCACCAAGAGAAACCCACCCTTTGAACAATGTCATATTGTTCCTTGATTTTACAATTTGCACTTTTTAATCTATAACAATATATAAAGGAAATTTTTCTGTTTGTGTCCACTTTTCAAAATATCGATTTTACCCCTTTAAATATAATAATTTATTAAATTTTTAAAAATTGATCGTTACTTTTACAAATTTTTATCAACGGTTATTCTTTTATCTGTTATGATATATTTCACTTTATTTTTAATAAATATAATTTTAATATATATATATATATATATATATATATTAACTTAATAACATTATAATATTATTACCTATTAATATAATATCACGCATATTTAAAAAATTTATACACATCGGCACGATGACGCCTGTGTTATGCTAGTTTATTATAATGTCATTTTCCTTCTCAAATTTATTTAAATATATATAAAGAAAAATTAATAATAAAAAAATGAATATTAGAAAAATCAAAAAATAAAAAAAAAAATAAAATAAAATATATATATATATATATATATATATATATATATATATGTGTGTGTGTGTGTGTCTGAAACCCCCTTTCAAACCCATATTCTTGTTTTTCTTTGACTCATTGAATTGGGTTTGGACCATTAAGTCTTAAAGATGTTACAGAATCCAACTGTCTTTTTTCAAGGCCTGTTCCATTTAAAAAATCAATAATGTAATTTGCTTTTTGGGTATCAGGGTTAATAATATAACATTATTACGATGTAACTATGATGTCTTATTATTAATTTATTTTAAATTTAATTAGGTTTTAAATTTTTAATAAATTTAAATATTTTTATTCGAGTATTTATTAAAAATATTTGAAATGTTATCATATTCAAATTTTTATATTTTTTAATTGAGTTCATGTTTAATTTTTCTGATTTTCTTATATTATTTCTTATTTTATTATCTTATTTACTTGTCTTATTTTTATTGTTTTTTGTTAAAAACATATCGGATAACAGCGATAATTTCATCAATTGTAGAGACAGAGTTATAAAGTTATCGAAAAGTATGACAGTCCCGTTATCCAACATATTTTTCACGAGAAAGATAGAAGTCAAAGATTGTTTTATGTTTCACAATATCATTTTTATATTAATTATAAAACGTCATTACTTAATGCATGAAGACAACTAAATAAGATAAAACAATCATATCACTTCCATTAAAACTTAATAAAAAAATATAAAATTTACGAGAATTTAAAATTTAATTAAACCTTTCTTATTTTAAAGCTACTTATATAAATGACACATAAAAGTTTATAAGTAAGTTTTACTTGTGTGGTCTTGATAATAATTGATGTATTGAGATATCTGGATATAAACTTTTTAAATTGTGTACGAGAATTGTAAATAAATATTTACATATCTTGGTTCTCATATTTATCTTATTTTAAATTACTACAATATTATTAGTTTATTTAATTTTATATTTCAAAATTTATACAGTTATAGTTTTTCCTTTATTATTTAAAAAAATGAAATGTATCACTTTTTTATCAAATTCTTAAAATGTTATATTATTTTTGTCTTTTTTTCTTATTTTTTATAAAAAATATTTAACAAATATTTCACGAGTAAGAATATATTGAATTCTCCATGGACGAAATTATGAGAATGAAATCATGCTTTTGTGAAAGTTTCTCACATTGATAAAGGAAAATGTTATTGATATAAATAGAATAATGTAGGGATGGACAAAACGAGTTGTATTGAATGGTAAAAAACCGTAATAAACCAAAAATAGTTTATTTGAATCGAAAAATTAATTCCTGAATTATTATTTTTTTCTACTAAGTTATACTACACCGAAATGTGTTGAACTATAATATGAACTGAATTGTAATATAAATTAAACTTAATTGCTACCTTAACAGTGTTTCCAAATTATATTATTTTTGAACTGAACTGCACTATTTTTGAACCGAACTGCAATAATTTTTAACCAAACTGTTGTTTTGTGAATTGTTTTTTTAATTGTGTTGAATTAAAAAAAATCTTACAAAAAATAGAAAACTTAACATCAATGGTCAATTTGACTATGCTCGCCACTTTTTCAAAAATTGATTAAAAAAACAAAGCATTCCATTTCATATTATAAAATACAACTTATCAACACATCTTCAATCATCCAAATTAATAGCACTTGAAGGTCTCACTTTATCTTGAAAGGTTATATTAACAAAACAATAAAATATTTCATCATTTTTGAAAACTTAAAATATAAACTAAGAAATATATAAAATTTTCTTATAAACCCTTGCTCAGATTTATCAAGCTTTATAGGATCCCTATAAAAAGTATAGAGAAAGGTACTCCTTTCAACCAATTTTGTGTTCAAACAAATACTTCCACTATTTTAGGTATTAGGTAACTACAATAAGCACTAACCACCATTCCTCCTATATTGAATGCACACTCTGATGCTAAGGTAGAGATGAGAATGGCTAACACCTCCTAAGTCATGTTCGCAACAATAGAAAATCTAGTTGAATTGACTTTCCACCAATGCAAAACATTAAGTTCAATTCACTTTGTATAAGGTTCAGGATGTCCTCTCAAATATTTATCCAATTTTGATATATAATCAAATCTATGTCCTGTAGCCTTTAGGTAGAAACTCATGCCATGAAGATCATCATCTTCATAGTCTAATTAGGATTATTCTTATTGACTACTTTTAGAACCATCCTCAATACCTTAATATTGTTCATAAAAGTATTTTTAAATATGACAATAATTTTGATTTCAATTCACTGTCCATGCTAAATTCAAATATATAGTCAATGTAGTAATTAACAAAATCCAACTTATTCCTAGGATCAATCACAACAACAATCAATAATAAGATATTAATTTCATTAAGATTTCCCTCATATTTATCATACTTCTTACCCTTCATCCTCATTGCCAGCAATCTTATGCTCACATCACTACTATACAAATATTGTTGAATTTTTTTACCAATTCCAAACACCTCTTTCATATGCATATGATTGGTGACATAAGAAGAACGTAAAATGCATGTTAGAGTCATAAAACATCTTTAAAAATGGTAGAACATGCCTCACATATTCTCCATCCTTTACTAATGGCAAACCAACATTACTTTGGGACATTTCAACACCAAATTCCATATCTTGCTATTAAGAAGTGGGTTTTAAAATTAAGGTGAGGATTGCACCCACTTATATATTGTGAATTGGTTTTATCCCCCTCACACCGAGGTATATTCATCTTGTGCGTGGGACTATAAATTAGTGGGTGGTCCGTTAGCGGCCCGATAGCGGGTGGAACAGAATGTCCAAGAAAGCTCACTAGGATATGCTCTAACTTGGCTCTAATACCATATTAGAAGTGGGTTTTAAGCATAACTCAACCCCACAAAATTGATTGCACCCACTTATATATATTATGAATTGGCTTTATCTCTAATCGATGTGAGACTTCCAATACTTGCATATCTAGTTAGACAAAGACATATGTGTATTTCAAACTTGCTCCTACCATTAAGTAAATTGAATTCTACCTGATTTCAACATCAAGACAAACAAGATCTTTATAAGAAATTTCTTCTTGTTCAATACAAACCTTGAATTTAACCAATCTAGTTGGAAAGGATTTTACATATCTAACTGCACTCCAAAATTTTTAAATTTATTGTAAATAGTTCCGTATTTTTAGGATATTAGGGTATAGTTATTTAACACTTCAATTTAGTTCGGTTAATTTTGCTCACCCTACAAGAATTTAGAAGGTAGACTAAGAAAAAAAATCATCTAATTAGTTTGGCTCATTAAAGTGGCTTGTCAACTAAGCACTTTTAACTTGGATGCTCACCCGTACGAATTCTTGCACCGTAAAGTAGTGAAATAGACACATTATTATTATTATTAACTTGTGTATTAATATTTAATTAATTCTTTTCACAACATGTTTTTTAAAAATAACAGTTATTTTATATAAGTTTTCAAGTTTATCTTAATACATAAATTAATATATATAATGTCGTCAAATTAATAATATCTTATTATTTTTTTAATATATCGAGTATTCAATATATATATATATATATATATATATATATATATATATATATATATATATATATATTTTGAGTTTGAATGAGAGTGATATCATTTCATCATTTTACTTAATTGTCTAGGCGTATTAAGTGATGTGAAGTTTTATGATTAATATAAAAACAATGACATAAGGGTAATCGTCATTGTTATTAAATCGTTTTCAACAAAAATAATAAAAATCATTCATCATTTTATATGAATATGATTCATAATATAATTTTATATTAATTACATAATCTTATATTTTTAGCAAGACAACTAAATAAGATGATGAGTTAAAAAAAACATTATCCAATCAGAAAAATTAAATATGAATTCAATTAAAAATTATAAAAAGTTTGAATACGCAAATATTTAAAATATTTTTAATAAAGACTCGAATAAAAATATTTAAATTTATTAAAAAATTAAAACCTAATTAAATTTAAAATAAATTAATAATAAGACATTATAGTTACATCGTAATAATGTTATATTATTAACACTGACACCTCAAAAAATTTTCATTATTCATTTTTTAAATGGGACAGGCCCATATTTCTGAATAAAGGCAGTGGGATTCTGCAACATCTTTAAGGCTTAATGGTCCAAACCCAATTCAATGAGGCAAAGAGCAACGAGAATATGGGTTTGAAAGTTATGCTTTAATTTTTGCATACCCGTGTTTATCTTTTTACGCCTTATTTATCTTTTTAATTTTAATTTTAGTATTCATTAAAAAAATCATAATAACGAAGCTTAATAATATAATATATCACGCATAATTCAAATAGGAATATTGTTTAATAGTGAATTTTAGTTCCCGACAAAAAGTTATTGTAAATTTTGTAAGATAATTTTTGTAACTAGTTTAAACAAGATTGTTTTCTACGAATACTTATTGTCAATAAAAAGAAAATAAGAGTTTAACCTAGCACGTAATTCCTCTTTGTGACTCTTTTGGCCTCACAAGCAGAGTTTCTACAAAACATTACAGGCTTTTATATTACCATTATAGAAAAATAAATAAATAAAATGACTGATGTAATTAGATGGTATAGCAAGAAATGAGGAGATATGATAAAAAAATATATATGAAATATTTCATAACCATTACACGATTTTATTTTATTTGAAAACAAACAATTACAATTTATTAATTCTTCTTTGTATATTAAAAAATGGTTTACGTATTAAATAACTAGTCGAGATTTAGGGAGTTTGATACTTTTATTGTCACTGTTTTGAAACAAATTAAATCAATCTCATAAAAAGACTCATCCTGCATAACATTTCAGAAAAGAAAATGAAAGGGGATAAATATATGTTTATCATCAATGAATTTCGTAAAATATACCTAGTTCTTATGTCCTAAATTTTAAACATTAAAGCACACGTTAAATTATTGAAAACTTATAATGCACTTTCTTCCTGTATCAAAAGTACACAAAATTATTGTTTTATCAATTTTTTTATTAACAATAACTAATATATAAATAAAAGAACGAGACATTAGAATGTCTCAACCCATATACACAAATAAAAAATAAATAAAACAGAGTAAATAAGAACATAAATCTATAATATTAAATCTCTTTTTGAACATATAACCAAAGACAGTCCTTTTAAGGAACCGAGGGGAAACATAGCTCTCCCAAATGATTTTTTTAATTTATTTATATTTTAAAAATATATTTATATATTATTTTATTATTTATATTAATTTAGTTTAGAAAAAAAATTTAAAATTTGATTTTTTTCCTTTTCTATTATTTCTTGTTTTCTTTTATTTGGTTTTTTTCTTTCCTGTATCTCTATTTTTTTTTGTATAAAACACTTTTCACAACAAATTTTGTAAAAAATACTTACGAATTTTATAATTTTGTAGGAAATAATTACCCACAAATAAATTACCTACTAATTAAGATTCTTAGAAAAAATAGCAGAAAAAAGTTTTTTTTTTTTTGCAAATTTTTTTAATAAATTTGCAAGAAACATCCCATGTAATATGAAAATTTTTAGTAGTGGAAACATTTTGGATCGAACCATTTCTTCTTTTGAGTAGATTGATTTTTTACCCTTTTTTGTTCGAAGTAATGTGTTTTTCTCTTGTACGTGGCTTCTCTACATTATAGACAGATATATATTTGTTACAAATAATGAAATCATGATCTAATTATTGATTCAACTCTTATTTTTGTAAATGGAGTTGTTTTAGGCGTTGAAATTGTGTAAGGGAAGAGCTTGGGTAAGAGAAGGGCAGTATTAGAAATCTATTTAAGGTAAGAAAAGTTAATCATTTAGAAATTGTTAATTTTCTTAAAATATTGAGTTTTGGTTTTGAGATTTAGGTTGGGATATTCATAATTTGTTCTTTTCCTAAATAGGTGAGAGGTGACAAATTTATATTAGAAAAATTATTATAAAGAGTAAAAGAAATAATTTTTTTTTTCAATAGAAAGACTTGTGATGAAGATGAAAAAAATGTATCTACGTCAACTAAACTTGAGAAACTTCATGAAAATCCAAGAATTGAAGAAAATGAAAAAAACTCTCTAAAGTTCCAAATTCCTAGAGTTACATATAATGAATTTGAAAATTCTTTAGGACGTATTCGTGATTCGGGGAAACATCCTCAAATTTGGCAATACCCACAAAATCAAATTGACGAGGTAGAAGGACTTATATAAAATGGGATCCATATGAAAGATATTTTTTTGTAATGAAAATAATCAAGAACAGGTTGAGAAATAAGATGGAGATTGGATCTTAACAAGTAGTATGAAATCTCTATTGAAAAGGATATTGCAACGAGCTTTAATTCTGATTCAATTATTAAAGATTTTAAGTTATTGAAACATCGTAGAGCAACACTATATGTCAAGTAGTATGATAAACTTTATGCTTCACTTTCATATATATTATTATTATATTTTGTTATATTCTTTTGTTTTGAGTAGAGAAATGATGAGAGGAAATAAAAAAAAAATAATTAGAAAAAATAATTTAGAAATCAAAAATATAACTTGGTCCCCTTTAAATTTTTGTCTAAGTTCCACCGCTACATACAACCCCTCAAGCAACACTCAAATCCCGCATATGACAAAACACAAATAAGATGCATCTTATAATCTCTATAGACCCAAAATATTACAAAGAATATATGTGTAAAATTGTATCGTAAGGTCATCTCCCACCAAGATAGATCTAACAGTCTAAATATAACATAAAATAAATTTGCAAAAAAACTAGATGTCCAACATACTCCCATAATCAACATTTCCACTAGATTCAGCAAGAGAAAATTTCTTTTCCACAATAGCTATCTCCTTTGCAATAAATTTGCCTAGAAACCCTTAAATACCAAAACAACACAACATAGGTGATGACAATAAGGAATTAGAGTGAAAGATAATAACATATGAAACCTTTGTATTTATCTTATTTATGAACTAATGTAGGACAGATTGAATACATGACTTTGAACATAAACACAAATCAGAGTATGAAAAATTTGCCTTTGATATTTTGTTTGTCAGCCATGTCCAAGTTTTTAGCTATGCTATCCCAAAAATTTCTTCATCATCCCTTCGGCCATTCTAAATACAATGGAATTTCTATGGTCCCATATACTTCCAATCACAGTCACCCACATCACCTTTCCATAACTTATTTCCTTTTATATTCAAACCAAGCATATAAAATTGATCAAAATGTTGTAAGGTTTGGTTATGTTGTGTTGTTAATACTCCAAACCATTTAAAACAAATATTCAAAGCAATGTTAGATATCATACACTCAAAGAAAAGATGTTGAACTGATTTTTCGAATGCACAACACAAGGCGCATAAATTGCGGGATAATTGCACCCTTCTCTTACCTAAATTATTCTTTGTGGCTACGTAATTAAAACCCACTCACCAAACAAAATGTAATGCACTAGGGATTGCTTTTAATTCTCAAATTGTGTTGAAAAACCCAATTTGTTCCCCATTGGTATTATTTTGTATGATGTTATAAGCTAACTTAACACTAAATATTTTGGTTTGTTCTCCTTTCCATTCTCATGTGTCTTGTTCTTGAATTGATGATTTATAAAATGAGATTTCTTCCCTAAATTCATTAATTTGATTTAATTCCCACTCAAACTATCTCCTTCTCCATCTAAATTTCCATTCTCACATTATTCCAAATGCCCGTCTCGGAGACCAACAATGACTTTTTAATTGAATCATGCCAAAAATTAAATTTATTACCCTTTTCTAATTGTGCTGTTATAAACGGCTAAAAAATGAAATTCAATGTTTATTTGATAAAGTAGAAATAAATTTGAAAATATCTTTAGAATTGTGTAATAATTTGATTAACTTGATAAGAATTAGTAACGGATACATAAATATATAAAAATGAGAAATGATGTTTATTTCTTCCCTCACCTCTCTCTTCAAAACACAAAATAAATTTATTCAATCTCCATTTTTCTCCTTTCCCTCTACCAAACACACCTTTATCATCAACCTTAAAAGTTCTTTAATAAGAAATTGATACTGATTTTTATAATAGAAACGTTTATCCAATCGACTTCTAATAAAAGCATTTAAGGTTGTATTTTTCTTATCGTACAATAAAAAGGTTGTGTATGCTTTTTTAGCAGTGAAAAATAAACTAGAATACGTACCTTTCTGCTTATATATAAATAAATAAATAAATAAATAAATAAATATATATATATATATATATATATATATATATATATATATATATATTGATTGCATGTATCATCAAACAAACCAAGTATAATTAATAATGAATAAATTTGGTTGTGGTGTGAGTAAAAGATACGATACTAATTTATTTTTGAGTACGTGTGTGGGTGTAACTCATGCATGTCACATCGTGTGGAATTTTAGGGCAAGACGGCATTAACATTTCACAGTCATAGTCTTAATCGCATATTCATGGCAACGACAAAACAGAGAACTCATGGTCAAGCTACTACCAACCTACCCTACCATACAAGTTAGGTCAAGTTTTTAGATCCAAATTTATGGAGTACCATTCACCAACATTTAACACATCACCAAATAAAATTTGTGTGAACTATAAATGCTATATATATTTATAATATTTTTTTCTTTTCATTTAGGAAATAACATCTTAATTAGTCTAAACATATTATTAAGAATTAACTTTTGCAAACCACTAGGCTTACCAATTGATTAGTTGATAGAGTGTAACACAATATTACTACTTAGTATATGTGATTGATACAATGTTTTATCTTACACTTTATAATTGAGTACAAAAATCAAGACGAGTCAAAAAGGAACATCAATGTTGTTCATAACTTTTCTTTTGTATTTAGGAAAGCCATTGTTGTATTTCAGAAAGGCACTCTTTATGTGTGTGTGTTTTGTGTATGAATATATAGGGTGGGAGTACAACTTGATAGTGTATTTTACTTGTTGATATGAAAAAAAACAAAAAACTAGTGGTTCATAACTTAAAATGTCCGATCTTAATATATAGTATACAAACAATTATGTAACTATAATTCTTAGTAAAGAAAATGGTAAAGAACATTCTAAAATGA
>Ga0214544_1012168_pt1 | contig 11388 bp, 6 predicted proteins | sample CNSS3metaG_FD_160074 | JGI IMG/M metagenome (GOLD analysis project Ga0214544, IMG submission 160074) | Root nodule microbial communities from cowpea collected in UCLA plant growth center, Los Angeles, California, USA - CNSS3 | ecosystem: Host-associated > Plants > Roots > Nodule | place: USA...
TTAAAACATGAATTTGATCGTATAAAATCGTATTATTAGTATTTACACATAAATATTTATACAATTGTATAATTAGTTATTAAATTAAATAATTAATTATTGTAATATATATATATATATATATATATAATTTATACACAATTTTATTTATTAATTTAATCACTATTAGTAATCATATTATTAATAATAATATTATGAATGAAAAAATAAAAATAACCGAAACTTCCTAAAATTTCCAAAAAATATTATAATATTTTTTGATAGTTACGTTTGACGGATTTCACTCTTAGTCATTTCAGTATATATAGTTATCATCCCTAACATTCAATATATGCTATAAAACATAACAGAAACATATCCGTATATATTTATATATTTATTATGTACATATAATGGATCATGCTTCTACTAATATACGCCGAAATAGAAGATACATAAATCTGAAACTTTTCCGATTCACAGCTTAGAATATATATATATCAACATTTCGAAAAATAAAAACAGTCCACAACATTTAATACCCATTAAATCTATTCAATTCTAAAAATAATAACAAATCAGCAATATTAAATAAAGAAAAAAATATATTATTCTGAGACCAATCGAAATTTTTTGGTTAAATCATGTATTAATTTTATCTCCTTCAAATATTGGAAGAACTCATTCATATAACTACAATATAATACTATTAATATTGTGTCAACACTTGACTCATAGAACCCTAAAACTATCACAAATGTGTAACCTAAACAAAGAAGAACTTAAAGGAAGAGAGGGAGTTAAAATTTGTGTTCTCTCAAGCAGTGTAGTGAGAGAGGTTGGATATATACAATTTTTAGGTTTAAATACGCTTTTGGATTGCCCACACTTTTTAGGCTAGTTTAGATATCTTAGTTTTGGATATATATTAGTTTATATTCTAATAAAATTAAATTGTAGAAGCTAAATATGTACTAAATTATAATAATAAAAACTTTATAAATTGAAACCTTACTACTAACCAGTATTTATCAAAAAACACATGTTATTTAAGCTGAAAATATTAACAAATTCAGCTTAAGTTAGCCTAAGAAAACACCTCTTAAATTTTCTGTTACATTATAGTTTTTTATAATATATTTAAGTAATTATATTTTCTTATAAAAAAAATCTAGGCATATTAAAATTCATTATTTTAGTATATCAAATTAAAAGATGAGGATATAAAAAATTTGTTTTAGAATACTAAAACAAATTTTATTGAATATTAAATTTAATATGTTAATTATCTAATTTTACCTTCTAAAATTTGATAACAATGTACAACAAACTCCTTCACCCTCTTCTCTATTTGCTTGCTTCAGGGCCTCTTCAAATCTTTTCCCTTCTTCTCTCCGTTTTCTACTACTTTCGACGTGGATTATCGTTCTCATCTCTTTTTCTCCTCTTAAGGTAGAGAACACAGCATGGTGATGAAGAGCAAGAATAAGAAAACCCAACCCTTGTTCTTTGATATCAGTAGTGTGCAATGATTTTAATTGTTTATTTTGTTCTTATTGTTGTGAATTTTTTTGGTTATAGAGAGTAAGATTAAGAGGGTTTCGTTGAAGAAGAAGTACTAGGTGATACGGAAGGTGAAAGAGCACAATAGAAAAAAAAGCGAAGGAAGCGAAGAAGCTTAGGCTGAGTGGAAAAATAAAGTTGAGAAGGATCCTGGTATTCCCAACAATTGGCCTTTTAAGGAACAGGAACTCAAAGCCCTTCAAGCTCGAAGAACGAAGGCCATTGAGGAATTGGAGCAAAAGAAAGCCGAACACAAGGAGAGGGTAATTGTTTTATCATTATTCAACTCCCATTTCATGAATTATTTCTATCGTTGGTTGATTATGTTTATTATGATTTGTTATGTTACATGATCAACTAAATGAATGAATAAATAAAAAATATCGGTAGAAGTTTTATGTAAACCTTATTCCTGTAGAAAGTTCTTCATGGATAGGAAGAAAGATATATGATAGAAGATAATGAGGGTGCTTGACTGTTGGTATATTAAAATGTTTTTGTATTATTGTATCAGTGAAGATTGACTGTTGCTATGAAAAAAATAGTCCTTTGTGATTTCTGTTTTCCTTGCAGTTAGGAACTTACTATTCATTACTTGTTTCAGGCTCATAAAAGTAAATTGGGCTTGCTAGAGGAGGAAGATGACTCTAAGTTGCTAGAGGATTCTAATAAAAATACTAATGATTTTGGTAATGCTGCAAAGACCAGAGGTGTGCATTTATTTGTACTTTGTTGACAGTTTGGTTAGTTTGACCTTTCAAGTGCTTGCTTGCTTGTGTTCAGACAATTGTTATTTTTGGTTTTCTTATTCCATAGATAGCTCAGATAGAGCCTTTTACAAGGATCTTTTTAAGGTCATTGAAGCCTCTGATGTCTTACTGGAGGTCCTTGATGCCTGGAACCCCTTGAGGACTCGCTGTCCTGAGATAGAAAACATGGTGATGAAATCGGGTCCTAATAAACGTCTTGTCTTGGTTTTAAATAAAATTGGTAGTTTACTGATCACATTTTATTTTTGTCTCCTTTCTCCATTTTGGTATATTTATTTTTGCACTGCCTAATCATTTGACCCATATAATAGATCTTGTGCTTGAAGAAGCTTTAGAAAAGTGGCTTAAATACCTTAGAGAAGAATTACCTACCGTGGCCTTCAAGTGTAGCACACAACAACAAAGATCAAAAGGGCGGATAGCTTCTAAGAAAGCCAAATCAAGTAATTGTCTTGGAGCTGATACTCTACTCAAATTGTTGAAGAATTACTCAAGAAGTCATGAGGTAACAAATTTAATAATGATGGGTGTTTGTAAAATTGCAACTTCATAATGAAATTTTGTGCTGAATTAGTTTCTTGTGAATCATTTGTCAGAGTTACAATTTTGGTTTCTGTATTGTGCTTCCCTTCATGGAATTGTTATCTGATATATTATTGAGAAACCTTTATGTATTCACTGCTGATCCTTTTTTTGGTGCGTATGGGTGTGGTTGTGCATGTGTTTCCATGCATTTAGCCTGGGATATTTTAAATATATGGTGTTGCTAATGTGCGTTGGATAAACCATCTTGACATGAAAATTATACAATAAAGGATATCTTTATTGGAAAAACCAACTTAAATGCTGTCAAATTGGCAAACTTAAATGTTGAACCAAATATAAAATCAGAAGGTTGTGCAAATAATTCATACTACATAAATTTAGGAAGAAGTGAAGAGCCTAAGTGAGTTGGTTTTCATTTTCTCTGTCTCTTACATTTAGAGTCAATTTGAAGCAATGTTTACAGATGGATGGGTATTGTGCTCCGGCTCAAAAAGAAAAATAAAGTGGTAGATCAAACTATTTTTTTCATATGTTAGCAGAAATTAAATTATTACAAAATCCTATGTCTATGGTGCTTGCTCCTAAAATGATATCACTTCTAGTTGGGATTTGAGAATTGTTGGCATTAGTGTTCTCTATATTGCTGATGCCTTTTTCTGAGTCATAGTTTCTATTGCAAGATAAGTATCAATCCTGTTAGATAGGGTTTTTTCTTACTATTGTGGTGTTGGTGCTATTTTATCTGTTGAACATGATTTAATTATCCAAATATATTTTATTTTTAGAATCAGAACCATAGAAATGTCTGTTTAGGTCTAATTTAAAATTTAACTCTACAAAAAAAAGGAAGTTTGCACGTAGTTGAAATCATGCACACACACGGTCTATTTTAGTCATCTAGGTGACACTGATCTCTGACATTTGTTTGCCTGTGCATGAATGTGTCAACTTTTGGTCAATCACATAGTAAAAACTAAATATACAGATTTTAAGTTGGAAGAATATGCTTTTGTGCGCATCTTCATGGGTTATCATTGCTATCTTTTGAGGATTTTCATTTGACTTATTTTTTATTTTCCCTTGTGTAGTTGTTTTTCTAGTCTTTGTAATGTCTATTGCTTATACATTAATTGTTTTATTTTTTCTGCTTTTGTCCTTTAATTGTAGATAATTGATTTTGTTGTTGTTTTGCTTCCTTGTCTTGACAGATCAAGAAGTCAATAACCGTGGGTTTGATTGGCTTGCCCAATGTGGGTAAGAGTAGTCTTATTAATAGTTTAAAAAGGTCTCATGTTGTCAATGTTGGCTCTACTCCGGGGTTAACAAGATCAATGCAAGAAGTTCAATTGGACAAAAATGTTAAGTTGCTAGATTGCCTTGGTGTTGTTATGCTGAAGTCTCAACATAATGATGCTTTCATTGCCTTAAAAAATTGCAAGAGGATTGAGAACTTAGAGGATCCAATTAGCCCTGGTATACCGAGTCATTTCCCCCCTCCCTTATTATCTGGTTATTCAGGTGTTTATTTGCATTAATTCAGTTTGAAATGAATGGTAGAAGATTTATAGGTATTTTACATGAAAAAAATAGTAAAAGAAAATGAGCTTGTGACATTGAAGAAATTCTATTCAATTCTACAACAGTTTGAAGTATTTTCTATTTTTTGGTGTATTTGGTTTGACTAGTGCCTATATATATAAGGGTGCTTTTTGTCTTTAAACATGTTATTTTTGTGTAAATTTCTTATCCCCTTTTCCTCCATTTTCTCAAATAGAATTACTTTAAATTATAAATTCAATTATTTTCAGAATCGTTCCCTCTTTACAACTTCCCTTTACTTTTGTGTTAACAATGATGGTGTGAATGAGGTTAGTCCGTGGGTCACTGGCTGTGTACATTGTATTTTAATATATGGTTGTGTGTGGTTTGATCTAACCATTCTCCGAATGTCGGTGATAATAGCACCCTTTGGTTAAATCTTGTTACTTACCCTTGTTATAAAATGGAGTTTTGTTAGGTTTTAAAAATGCAACTTGATAGGTGATGTTATAGAACATTGGATTTTTTTTATGCATGGGCTATTGGGTTATGCTTCCTTTTATGCTTTTTTAAAATTCTATGGTTGTTTTTATTTTATTTAGATATAAATTAATGCTTGATTTAGTAATGAGAATTTTAATTTCCAAAACGCTTAGAAGTTTCAATGATACAATTATTTTATTTATGGAAAATCCTGATTTAAGTTGTACCGACTCTTGTTAAGTAAATTGAAAGACTTATTTCTTTACTTTTAACTTGGCCAACGCAATGAAGGAAATTCTAAAGCTCTGTCTGCCTGAGCAGCGGGTAACTCTGTACAAAATTGGTAGTTTCAATGTAGGTGATGTTGACGACTTTCTGCTGAAGGTAGCTGAAGAGAAGCGCAAACTCAAGGAGGGTGGAATACATGATGTTGCTACTACTGCAAGAATCGTTCTTCGTGATTGGAACGAGGGTACGCATGCATGGAATTTCTTAAATTATGATCAGAGAACCAATTACTTTTTTGTGTTTTGAAGTTAAAATTGAGAAAGAACTTTACGTAGAAATTTCTCTTTCTGTTTGTATGTTTCAGGTAAAATTCAGTATTATACCATGCCCCCAAATAGGGATCAAGGTGAACCTTTAGAGGCGAAGATAGTTTCTAAATTTGCAAAAGAGTTTAACGTTGATGAAGTCTACAACAATGAATCTTCATATATTGGGAGCCTTAAATATGTTGATGACTTCAATGTTGTTGAAGTTCCTTCAAGTCACCCTCTTAATCTTACTGAAATGATGTTGGAGGTTTGTTTCTTGAAACCGTTTAGATAATTGACTATTGTTGATATGAATCTTATGTTGGAAATTTTAGTGTTTTCACACTTACTAATTAAAACATTCTCTTGTAGGATGAGACAGAAACCAAGTCAGGTAACCAAGGCGAAGGTCCCGAAAATGTGGGTGAGGTGGATGAAGCCATGGAAGATGATGGTGGAAAGAAAAAGGATAACAATGCAGCAAGTAGGCAAAATGAAAAATTATACACTGCTGACGGTATGCTTAATACAAAACTGAGGCGCGCAGAGAAGAACAAAAGAAGAAAGAATAAGAAAGCTTCAATGGATGGTGATTACGATTTCAAAACAGATTACTTCCAAAAGGGAGCCTTAATGGATTCTGAAAACAGCCAGAGTGAGGATGCTGATGATGAACCAGTCAACTCCGAAGTGGCTGTGTGTTTGCATCCAAATTGATGAATGATAAACAAGCCAACATATTCATTATTTAAATATTATATAATAAGGTTTTGCCTTTTCATTGGGTCTTCACATATTTATTATCCTTCAAATTTCTATAATAATCTTCTTCAAAAATTTAATAATGATACATCTCTTAAAATCCACTAAATTGAAAGGTGATATTATTTTTTCAATGTTTATAAACTACGTTCAAAAATAGATATGAAATTCATATTCCATCAAACATTGAGTCATGGATTTTAACTATTATGTGAAATGAAAATCGAATACCATTAAGGTAAAAAGAAAGAAAAGAGACGAAGAGAAAATATATAGAAAATTACATTATTTGAAACGACTTAAAAGATAAGCGAAAGGAAAAATATTATTTAAAATTTTAGAAATTAAGATAAGATTTCATGAAAGAGAGAGTATTACGGTATTTTAAAACTTCACGTACTTCTAAAAGTATAAAATTGATGTAAAGGGATAATATCTCCTTCTAAAAATATACAATATGATTTTTTGCAAATACAACACAAAAAGTTAATAGTCAAATTTTTTAAATAGAAAATAATTAAAAGGGTTAAGTATGTTTTTAGTCCCTGAACTTTGGTCTAAAATTGGAATTCGTCCCTGGTTGAAACTTTGATAAATTTTGGTCCCTAAACTTTAAAAATGAATTAATATAGTCCTTTTAACCCAATTTTATTAACTTTTTTTATAGATTTTGAACGCATTTAGTTGTTTATGCTGTTTGATACATTCTCGACTCAATATTCACCGAGAAAGGCATTCTATTAGAGTAACTGAGATGATATGAGAATGCTATGTCACCAAGCGCTTGAGCAACGAACTACAATTTATCAACTCCACTAGAAGTAGGGGTTCTACTAACCTTCAACATGTCCACATTCCTATGAAAGGATAAAAAAGATTTACTTACCACATTTCACTTCTCTTATCCTAAATAAAGAAAATAATATAGGTAAAAAAACCTAACCTGGAGCACATGGGAGAATACCTCTCGCGGCGAGGGTTTTTCAACACAACGTAGAAAGTTTTGCGGAAGAGCCTAGTGATGCAATGTGTTTATGAAGGAGCCTCACGACATTGGTTTTCCATCACGACGGAGATTTGCGGTGTGCGACAGAGATTCACGGTGTGCGACGAGATTGACATTGTTTCGCGACTAGCAAAGGTTTGCACTGAGAGATTTGTGATTGGTGCAAAGTTTCACGAGTAGAGGAGCGACCTTAGAGGAGACTCACAGAGGTTCACTGACATATGTGAAAATGTAAGGGAAAGAAAAAACAAAATTGCAGGGGAAGTCGAAAACCTAAAATGAAAGTCACACAGGGAAAAGAAACTCGCGCTTCTTTTTGTGTGAAAGCACTTCACTTTTAACGACGGCTCTTTATATAATCGCTGTTATTTCTTGCCTGTTCCCACTTTTAATGACAATTGTCTATATAACCGTTGTTAAAAAGTTAATAGAAATTGCAAAATCCACTGTGTTTTTTTTACAACATTGATTTTTTAACTATCTTTATTTGACGTCGTGAAAGTCTCTTTTTACACTAGTGTCTCAATCTTAACATTAATGAATTGTGTACCTTTAATTGTTGAGATTCACTCTTATTTATAGACAATTAATTAAGTTAGTTTTAAGTTATGAGTTGGATCTTGTATTGGGCTTATGTGGGCCCTTATGGGCCTCTGTTAGATTCATATGGGCACAGTTTCAGGTTCCATGTTTTGCCCTATGTGATACAGGCTAATTCAGCCATTGGTTCATGGCAGCCAATCTTGCTGCTATGGTAGATAAACCATCCATTAAATTTTATGCTTTTGTATGGAATTGTTTTTTATTATTTTCTAAGAAGTAGAGGCATGAGTATATAATGGGATTCTGCTGCACTTTTTATATTACATTTTAAACAATACTAACATTAAAAATAACTATATAAGAAGAACACATCACAAAAGCACTAATTTTCATCCATATAATTATAAACTATCATAAATCATCTCTATTCATCATGTTTTTCTTCTTTTTCTTTAATATATATGTCTTATGTGTTCCTCTTGGCTGCATTGTCTTGTGAAATCTCTATTTGATTGAAGCTGGAAACTGATTACATCCACAACATTCTTAGAGTACACTTGATTCAAACAAAATTCTAAAACGAACGAAAGAGGAACACACCAAATATTTATTTTATTGTTATTCAAACATTAAACAAATAATGTTAGGAACCATTATTCTAACAGAAGGTATGAGAACAAGTCTCAATATGGGTCGAAATCATTAAGTATTGCATAATTTAAAAACTTATTGTAAATTATGTAATCGAAAATTAAAGATACTGTAGCATATAATTCAGAAAAACATCTTACATCCTACAATTCCTACAATTCCAAGTACGTTTCCAGAAAAACCGTGAAACTTGATATGATCTCCTTAACTTGACAACACAGTACATTTACCAAACCTTCATAGCAGTGTTTTGCATTGAAGAAAAACAAATGGTTGGTGCTTTCCTCAACATCAACTAAGAAAACCTAAGGCTACCTAATTCCTACCCGCGGTGAAACCAAGCTTTGAGCATAATCATAAGAGAAAAGATGCACTTTGTTAGTTTCGTTAAGTTCACGCCCATCTATTCTATTATATCTGGTGTTGTACCGAATAAAGTCGGTTTATGTATATATGTGTTTGCAAGCAGCACAACGTCATCATCATCATCTTCACACACAGATAATCGACGACTCTAATGAAAAACCATGACTGAGATAATGATCCTCATAACATAAAGTCAGTAACTTGGGCTAAGATTTTTCTATCGTTAAACTCTCTTCAGCCAAACAATAAAACTACCTTCATAATGATGAGAAAGATACAAACAACCCTTCAAAACCTCAAGTTCAGGATTACAAACATATATTTCTAAAATGCCATCAGGCATAGAAAAATATTTGCATATGTCTCATTCTTTATATGGTAAGAAAATATTTCAAGCTGATTCGTTTTAACATCACCAGAGTAGGACTTGGGGAATGCTAACCAGTTTAAAGTACCACTCACAAAAGTTCCAAAAGTTCCACGACTTTCACGCCCAATCACGATGGGAAAAGCGTCACAAGTTAAAGTATTTCTCCAACAAGTATCCCCTAAAGACCAAACTCTTACCTCCAGTTTCTGCGATTCATTGTTATTATTATCCAAGAACAGAACATGATAAGTGTCACTCAATTCATCGTACCCAAACCCAAACATAAACCAGGAAGCATTTTTATAATAGCTGCGTTCAAGACAAATATGTGGGGAGTCTTTAGACATGATCCTTGTGACTGGATTCCAAATCCGAACGCAGTATTCTTCAAATCCATCTTCAACACAAGAATCTTGTAAGCATACTAAGCCGTTGCAGACACCCAAGACACTGTAACTGCGATTGAATGGGCGATTGGTGTGATGTAAAGTTTTAAGGGTGATGATGGGTTGTCTAGTAAATCTTGTATACGGAAATAGGATGTGAGTGTTTCTTGGAGATAGTTGAAGATGCAGTTTCGAATGCAGAATAGAGACAAGGTGGTTCCACACTTTTGAAACGTATCTTAATTGCACGACATCCTTCAACGGAAGCCATGACAAAATTTCCATGAACATATATTCGGGAAGAAGTAAACTATTCAGAGGAGAAAACATTGTGCAGGAGGGAAAACCCACTTCACACAAAGGTTTTAACTGTTGAGAAAAAGGTGGAGATCGGAGAATGAATTCACAGATAAGAAGGAAAGAAAAATGGTCACATCCAAGATGAAAAGATGTTGGATGCTTTAGAAGCTTTTATAGATGGAAAATATGTTTTTGACAAAACAAATTTTAACAAATTTGACAAAGTTTTCATATATATAAAAATAAAATAAAATAAAATAATTTTTATTTTTTAACCAAAATTAAATAATAAAATAGTGTTATTTTTATCTAAATAGGTAATTTATCAAAATTTATTAAAAAAAACTTTATTAAACTATCATTTCTCTTTACAAAGAGAATGTAAGTCCCTTTTTCAGTTTCATAAAGTTTTGGGCCTGGCCTTTTTGGAGGCCCAAGGCCAGCCCTTCAGTAGGACCCCTAACCCCTTCATTTCTATTCCATTTTCAGAAACCAGCTTTTGTTCCCTCTTTTCATCTCAAGCCAGGTTCTCTGTTAGGGCTCTTCATCCTCACGTCTCTGAGTTAGCAAAACTCTCCCTTTTTCCAGGTAAGCTGACCTTTAGAGCTCAGGGTTCGTTCCTTCTCCTCTTCACTCTGTTTAAAACGCGTGGGTCAAGTTGGGGTTAAGTTCCTTGACTTCGTTTTGTCCCTTTCTCCATGTTTCAGCTCATTCCTGGAGCTGTAGTACCCCTTAGTTCAGATCGGTTTGCTTTTGGTGCTCAATATAGAGGTAAGGGAAGCTAGATTTATCGATCTCGAACTATTCTTGGCTGTTTTTGGTCGTTTTTACGTTTATATGCGTGCATAGTGTGCTTTTGTTGGATGAAATTTAGTTGCATGTGTACTTGGTCGATGATGTGAGCCATTCTCGCCGCTGCTTGTGTGTTGACAGTGGTGAGATCTGTTATTCTCGCCCAAGCGAGCTCGTCTCGCCTAGGCGAGAGTATCAGAGTGCTCACTGCCACGAGAACTCGCCTAGGCGGCCCATTCCCGTTTTGAGCGACGCATAGTCTCGCTCAGGCGAGAAGGCCTCGCCTGAGCGAGAATTCGTGAAGCCTCCACTGTCGCGCGTCTCGCCTGGGCGAGAATCCGCTGTTTCAGTGAGGCCAGCTTCTCGCCTGAGCGAGTTTGCGAATGTGTGACATGTTTTCTTGACTGTTTGAATGATTTGTTGCATTTATTGGTTAGACTTTTCCTCCTAAAAATGACGTACGTGATTATACTTGGGTGTTTGGATTTTTATGAACGAAATTGGCATGCTTGGTATGAAATTGATCATGAGTTTGTGGCTTCGTGATGTTTTAACATGAAAAATTGGATGAATGACCAAGAAGAGGTGGGGATTGTATGAGAAACATGATTCTGATTGTGAGATAGGCGTAATTCCATTGAGTCTCGTGGGGAGACCTCGTGGTGGCGTGTAGTGTATATATTAAGATAAGGATTCAAGTAAGGACTGCATCCCGAAGCTCTAAAGGGTCAGTGAGTCTCAAGTAGAGCAAACTGACCCAAGTGGTGAGAGTAGCGGGAGGCCCTAGTCTATGGCA
>Ga0214544_1012170_pt1 | contig 11387 bp, 1 predicted proteins | sample CNSS3metaG_FD_160074 | JGI IMG/M metagenome (GOLD analysis project Ga0214544, IMG submission 160074) | Root nodule microbial communities from cowpea collected in UCLA plant growth center, Los Angeles, California, USA - CNSS3 | ecosystem: Host-associated > Plants > Roots > Nodule | place: USA...
AGAATTTGCCAACCCCCCCCCCCCCGGTGTTTGAATATGGAAATTGAAGTTTTGAACAAGAACATTGGTCGTTGGGAGACAACTTAGTTCAACTGTCACATACTGCATTTTAAGTGTTTTAATTTGGTGGGGTACGACCTTTATCAGCGTTTAATAAATTTGTTTTAAATTTTCCCACACTTTGGAAAAGACATCATAATAAATGTAGTTTGTTTTTCTCTATTATTTCAATTATTTTAAATTAGTAATATCCGACCAAGATGTTACATGTGACACAAATTGTAGTTATAGATTAATTACTTTTTAGTTGTGTATTTATGATCATTTTCATTAGATCAACCGCAGACATGATCAAATAATGTGTTAGTAAATTTTTCTGTGTTAGGGTGTAATTGTTAATGATAATTAGTGTGTCATGTTTTGTTTTTGTACATAATTAGTAGTTTGTAACGAACAAAAGTGAATCAGAATTATTGACATAGATAGACCTGTTGTCAAGACATAGAGCATGCTACATAATTGTAGCTCAATTAATTAAATAAGGAAATGGTGATGATGGGTTCGTAGAAGTAATGAAAAATAAGAACTTAACATAGTAATTTGCAATAAAAAACAACACCACAACCTTTGTGAAATGAGCATACTTAGACTATAGGATAAGTGACATGCATGTTGATGTCACAAAGACCTTCAGGGACACTAGTGCTCCTCAGAATCTTCATGTAACTACATAATTATGTTTTTATTATTTTCGAATTTCAATCCACTCCTAACTATATAACATAGCATACGAACATCACAAGAACAAGAAACAACATATACAAGTGCATAAATGCATTGAAATGAAAAATAAACCGAAGAACACAGTGGATGAATAATAAAAAACTTTTGAAATTGTGAAAACACCTTAAACTCTGAATCAAACATGAACAACTAATGCTTTTGATTTCCATGAGTTACTTTGCACTTCTCGAATATAAGTCAGGCCACTTTGTGTTCACTACACTAGTGAGGTTACTTTGCACTCACATTAGCACGACAAAAAATGTAAGGAATTCATGATTAATTTGAAGAAAAACGTGAATTGAGAGAATGAGATGGAAGAATATATTCGCACAAACATTTTGAACAAAATAAATATTTGAAAATTGTTAGAAGTTTATAGAATTTGAATTCAATTTGTAGACACGAGCGTCACAAACTCAACAACACACCAAAGAAAAAAAAGCAAAACCTGAAGAATCAGGTGACCAAGCTTACTTTGTACAAAAGGAGACCTTCCTCATCAGAGTTTCCTACTCCTACATGCTCACCAAGAAATGTTAACGGAAACAAATCTAGAAAGTCGTTTGTGTCCCCCTTTACATTGTGCAGAACAAATCTAGCTCAAATTGCTATTCTAAGTCACGTAAACCCCTTGCAGCAGGTTACTTCACGTTCCAAAAACTATTTCCAAGCACATTCTTTTTTCCTTGCCCATCCAAATGCAAGTTTCCATGTGCTGGCTTCATCTTCTCCACTAGTGATAATAGGTTGATAGACTGATGCAGAAATGTCTTATGGAGTTCTTCATATGTTGCGTCAAAATAGTTTATGCGCTTGTGTTGCTTTGAATGCCTTTCCTAAAGTTTAGTTTCGAGCTTCAATCCATGTAGTACTTGTCTTTAAACACGAAACCAAACAATTAATCTACTATTCTAGGTGTAAGCTTACAATACAATCTTATTCCAAGTCTCATTTCTAAAATGATACTTCCTAGTGTCTAATAATAAAGCATGCAAATTAATAAAAGCAATCAAGGATAGCTATTAAGCTTATACTTTTATTTAACTAAAGTAGCAAATTCAACGAGAATTAATTTTTTACAATCAATAGACAATAACTACAAAAACAAAATAGTAACACAATCACAAAGATAATTAATATATGCTACTTCTAACAACAATATTAAACACTAGAATTAGAACTCAAATCTAAAATTAACAACTATTTTTATCATGAAGAATTAGAAAACATCTTAATCTATCAATTAAAGTCTTAACTAAGAAAATCATAGAGCAAAACTACACAAATCTTGGTTTCAATTAAAACTAGCCTAAAATTATGCAATTTACATGACATCAAAGAAAAATATCATTTTCTTAATCTAAACTAAATTTATCCTAAAAAGACCAAACTTTACACTACCTAGACCCTAAAGAAGTGCTTTTAAATATGAAAATGTTTATCTAGTGGAGAGATATCAACGTCATCAATTAATTTGCAATTATCTCTTTTTGAGTGCAAAGGTCAAGGGTGATGTAGACAGAATCCATTTAGATAAGGGAGAGAGAATATTCTAGAGATATACAATATTATTTGTGATACAAACAAAATCTATTAATATGGACAAAACTTATTAACCTACTACTCATAGGTGTAAAAAGGCTATAAATATATAATATTACTATCTCACTTTTTACTTATGTACTCACTCTAAATCTAGGAGATAGCTCAACCAAATTTAGTACAAAGAATACTTTTTATTTAAATTGATATTGAATGTATATTAAGAAGACTATAAGACTACACTCAATGGGATGTTTGTCAAACCAAAACCAAAATAAAATGGAGATGCAAGGGATTGAACCTTGTGCCTCTCGCATGCAAAGCAAGTGCAAAGCTTAATTATAAAAATATGTAAGATTATAAAATATATTGTATTTACATTGCAAAATGAAAAAAATAATTTTGGCCGATGCAAGTCTTAAACTTATAACATTCGCGTTATTAACACGACACTCTAACCAACTAAGCTTATAGGCCACTTTGATAATAGTTAAACAATTTATAGTACAACACTGGAAAAGGTGTCTAATATAGGTGTAAAAAGGCTATAATGCATAATATTACTTGAAGTAGATGCAAAATGAAAAAAACTATTTTGGCCCATACAAGTCTCGAAAAGCTATCTAATATAGGTGTAAAAAGGCTATAATGGATAATATTACTAGAAGTAGATGCAAAATGAAAAAAACTATTTTGGCCCATGCAGGTCTCGAACCTACGACCTTCGCGTTATTAGCACGACGCTCTAACCAACTGAGCTAATAGGCCACTTTGATTAATTATTGCAATTAAACTATTTATCATATTATAAACTATAATTAGCGGTTTGTTTGTCAAACCAAAACCAAAACGGAGATACATGTATTGAATGTTATGCATCTCGCATGCAAAGTGAGCGCAAAGCTTAATTGTAAAAATATGTAATATTATAAAGTATATTGTATTTACATTGCAAAATGAAAAAAAAAAACAATTTTAGGTCATGTAGGTCTTGAAATTGCAACCTTTGCATTATTAACGCAACACTTTAACCTGCTAAGCTAATAAGCCACTTTGATAAATTGTTGTAGTTAAACAATTTATAGAATTATAATAACTTGTGAATCTGGTTCTCATTTTGAATCTTAAACAGTTCAACTTCACTCGAAAAGTTGTCTAATATAGGTGTAAATTACTAGAAGTAGATGCAGTCTCATATCACTTTTTACTCATTATAAATACATAATATTACTAGAAGTAGATGCAGTCTCATATCACTTTTTACTCATGTACTCTGTCTAAAGAAGACTATACTTAGCGGGATGTTTTACTCATGTACTTAGTCTAAAGAAGACTATACTTAGCGGGGAATGTTTGTCAAACCAAAACCAAAACAAAATGGAGATGCAAGGGATTAAACCCTGTGCCTCTTGCATGTAAAGCGAGTGCTAAGCTTAATTGTAAAAATATATAATATTATAAAATATATTGTATTTACATTGAAAAATGAAAAAAAAAATTGGCCCATGCAGGTCTCAAACCTGTAACCGTCGTTGTTATTAGCACGACACTACCTTCGTTGTTATTAGCACGACACTCTAACCAACTGAGCTAATAGGCCACTTTGATTAATTGTTGCAGTTAAACCATTTATAGTATTACAATAACTTGTATTACTAGAAGTAGATGCAATCTCATATCACTTTTTACTTATGTACTCACTCTAAATCTCAAAGACAACCCAACGAAATTTGGTACGAAGAATACTTTTTATTTAAATTGATATTGAATGTATAATAAGAAGACTATACTTAGTATGATGTTTTTCAAACCAAAACCAAAACAAAATTGAGATGCAGGGGATTAAACTTTGTGCCTCTCGCATGCAAAGCGAGCACTCCACCATTTGAGCTACATCCCATCTTGAAAGAATCATTAAGTCCTTTTATAATGTTTTATAATTTTTTGTGTACATTGCGACTAGTATTTGTAAATGACCATTAATTTTTTTATATGATACATGTATATATATAATTAAATTTAGAATATTTAATAGTTTTTTAATTAATTGACGATCCACCATGAAAATAACATTTATCTTTAAAATTTATTATTACAAAAGTATAATATCGTAATTATGAGAAATGTCTTATTCATATAAATTACATTCACATTTACATGATATTTTTCTATACTTCACCAACTTTAAATCATTATAAGGGTGAATTTGAAAGTAGTTACGAAAAGTTTTAGTATTATTTTTTGTGCTAAATGAAATCAAAATGAATGAATGAATTCCTTTGAAAGGAAAGATTCAAAAGTTGAACTTAAAAAATATGAGGTATATTCATATAGAAAGTCTTAGAAAATATTTAATTTGGATGTTACATTGGTGTGTGACATAAATTGTAGTTAGTGATTGATTACTTTTTAGTTGTGTATTTATGATCATTTTCATTAGATCAACCGCAGACATGATCAATTAATGTGTTAGTCAATTTTTCTATTTTTGAGTATAATTGTTAATGATAATTAGTGTCATGTTTTTTTTGTTCATATTTAGCAGTTGGTAACGAACAAAAGTGAATCAGAATTATTATTGACACAGATAAACATGTTGTCAAGACATAGAGCACGCTACATAATTGTAGCTCAATTAATTAAATAAGAAAATGGTGATGGGTGCGTAGAAAGAATGAAAAATAAGAACTTAACATGGTAATTTGCAATAAAAAACAATACCACAACCTTTGTGAAATTAGCATACTTAGACTATGGGATAAGTAACATGCATGCTGATGACACAAAGACCTTCAACGACACTAGTGCCCCTCAGAATCTTCATGTAACTACATGTTTTTATTATTTTCGAATTGGAATCCACTCCTAACTATATAACATATAGCATACGAACATCACAAGAACAAGAAGCAACGTATACAAGTGCATGAATGCATTGAAATGAAAATAAACCGAAGAACACGGTGAATGAATAACAAAAAACTTTCAAAAGTGTCAAAACACCTTTAACTCTTATTCAAACATGAATAACTAACACTTTTGATTTCCAAGAGTTACTTTACACTTCTCAGATATAAGTCAAGCCACTTTGTGTTCACTGCACTATTGAGGTTACTTTGCACTCACATTAGCTTAGCACGACTAAAAATGTAAGGAATTCATGATTAATTCCAAGAAAAACGTGAATTGAGAGAATGAGATGGAAGAATATATTCGCACAAACATTTTGAACAAAAAAATCTGTGAAAATTTGTTAGAAGCTTATGGAATTTGAATTCAATCACTAAAACTACATAAAACTGAATTAATAACTCTCAAGCTCAGTTTGCAGACATCAGAGTCACAAATTCAACAACACACCAAAGGAAATAAGAAAAACCTGAAGAGTTAGCTGACTTTGTAGACAAGGAGACCTTCTTCATCGGAGTTTCCTACTCCTACGTCCTAACATAGAAATTTTAACGAAAACAAATCTAGAAAATCATTTGTGTTCCCCTTTACGTTGTGCAGAACAACTATTCTAAGTCTCATTTCTAAAACGATACTTCCTACTATCTAAAAATAAAGCTTGCAAATTAATAAAAAGCAACCAAAGCTAGCTATTAAAGCTTATACTTTTATTTAACTAAATCAACAAATTCAACGAGATCTAATTTTTTACAATCTATTAAGATAATAACTACTCAAACAGAACAGTAACACAATCATAAAGGAAATTAATTTATGCCACTTTTAACAACAAAATTAAATCACAAGCATTAGAACTCAAATATAAAATTAACAACTATTTCTATCATAAAGAATTAGAGAACATCTTAATCTATCAATTAAAATCTTAACTAAGAAAACTTAAACTAAGAAAATCATAGAGCAAAACTACATGACACATCACTTTTTACTTTCTATCAATACTTGATGTTTGTCAAACCAAAATAAAAATGGAGATGCAGGGGATCAAACCTTGTGCCTCTCGCATGCAAAGCGCTCTACCATTTAAACAATATCCTCTTTATTTCTATCCTAAAGAATTAGAAAACATCTTAATCTATCAATTAAAGTCTTAACTAAGAAAACTTAAGAAAACTCATTTAAACTATATCCTCTTTAACATGATACATCACTTTTTACTTTCTATCAAGACTATTACTTAATGTTTTTCAAACCAACATAAAAGTGGAGATGCAGGGGATCGAACCCTGTGCCTCTCGCATGCAAAGCGAGCACTCTACCATTTGAGCTACATCCCCTTTTGAATGAAATACTAAGTCCCTTTATAATGTTTTATATGTTTTGTGTACATTTCAACTAGTATTTGTATATGATATCTAATTAAAGTCTATCAATTACTAAAGAATTAGAAAACATCTTAATCTATCAATTAAAGTCTTAACTAAGAAAACTTAAACTAAGAAAATCATAGAGCAAAACTACATTAATCTCGGTTTCAACTAAAACTAGCTTAAAAATATCTAATTAACATGATACATCACTTTTTACTTTCTATCAAGACTATTACTTAATGTTTATCAAACCAACATTACATAAAAGTGGAGATGCAGGGGATCGAACCCTGTGCCTCTCGCATGCAAAGCGAGCACTCTACCATTTGAGCTACATCCTCTTTTGAATGAAATTCTAAGTCCCTTTATAATGTTTTATATGTTTTATGTACATTTCAACTAGTATTTGTATATGAAAATTAATTATTTTATATGATACATATATATAATTAAATTAAGATTTAATAGTTTTTCAAATTAATGTACAATCCACCATGAAAATAACATTTATCTTTAAAATTTATTAATATAAAAGAATAATATCTTAATTATGAGAAATGTCTTATTCCTAGAAATTACATTAACATTTAAATAATATTCTTCTATATTTCACCAACTTTAAATCATTATAAGTGTGAATTTGAAAGTAATTAAGAAAATTCTTAGTATTATTTTTTGTGCTAAATGAAATCAAAATGAATGAATGAATTCCTTAGAAGGAAAAGATTCAAAAGCTGAACTTAAAAAAAGATGAGCTATATTCCTATAGAAAGCCTTATAAATATTTATTTTGGATGTTACATTGGTGTGTGACTCAATTTGTTACAAATTAGTGTTTTTTAGTTGTGTATTTATGATCATTTTCATTATATCAACTATAGACATCATCAATTAATGCATTAGTAGTATTTATGTTTTTTAGTACAAAGGTAAATAGTTAATTGTATGGTCCTCATCATACCTAATTGCAGTAACTGCATGGTTAAGTTGAGTTCCACACTCACCATCGAAAACTCCTCCCTTTGTAAAACTCCTCGTCTAATCTACTTCACTCATTCTTACTTGAAACGTCTAGTCAACAAATTTTGCCTTAGTAGTTTTGACTCGTGTGGTAAACTTGGTCAACAAATTTTGCCTTAGTATTTTTGACTCGTGTGGTAAACTTGTTTGTCTTGGCTCATCTACTATTTACTTTTATACTTGTTTCTTTTGTACTTTATGTTTGTTTAGGTAATATTATTAGACAACACACACACACACACTTTCTAACTTATGTCTTTCAATTATAGATTTTTTTATCATCTGAACTTGCTTTGTCACGCTAGAATCTGATGGGGTTTTAATGTTATTATTGTATTTATTAATTCTTTTATGCTCATATAAATAAAAAACTCATAGTTAAACCTGGACTTCACTACTAAACTCTTTCTAACTTATGTCTTTCAATTATAGATTTTGTTATCATTCGAACTTGCTTTGTCACGTTAGAATCTGATGGGGTTTAAGTCATTTGGTTCTAGCAATATGTGTTCTTGTTAATTCACTATTTACTAAAACTATTTGGTTTTAATGTTATTATTGTATTTATTAATTCTTTTATGGTCATACAAATGACAAACATGAAAGATAAATAAGGTTATTGAATATGTTTATTATAGGACATGGATAAAATCCTAGAATTTCTTATCTCCAATAATTGGATAATTGAGAAAATAAATGATTGCTTATTGATTTATTGAATACTTATTATGCTCAATTATAGTTGTTTTTGAGTGGAGATACATGTGGAGGATTTATAAGAGATTGATCTAGATCCTCGATCATAAATTAAAAAGACTCAACCCGAGGACTAGAAGAGACTCGTTGCATGAAAAATAGATCAAGAGCAACACAACATTATAACACACAAGTATCCCAAAATGTTGACCTAATCTAGAGGATGCTTGGGGAAACTTGGTAAATCAAGTCGAAGTGACCAACTATGGACCTACATAAAAAAAAAAAACCCCAAGTACCTTTTGTGTGTATGACCGTGGACTTACACGGAAAACACTCCAAGTACCTTATGAGTGTCCAACCTCAAATTACTTCGAAAACACTCCAAATACCTTACAGCTTTAAGGACACTCATCCTGCACCATAGATCTTGTTAATTAAAAGGACATTTCTCCTTACACTTGTACTTCATCATAAAGAATAACATATGAGGGCACTCGTACAGATGAAGTTCTAATGTTACTTCTAAGACTAAATTTGTCTAATATTCTGGGATGTGATCATCGTTCAAGCTAGGGTTCAAAAAATTGAAGTTAGGACTGGGATTTATAATCTACACGGAGAAAGAAGAAATACTTAACGAAGAGAGAAAATACTTACGACTTAGCTTTCCGAGACAACAATGGAAGACAAAAGAAGAAATACTTCACGAGAAAAAGAGGATGACTACTTGAGAAGGCTTCAATCGGAGGAGAGGATATGGTCGCCATTAGAGAACGTGCTCTCTGTTGATGATGAGAAATGAGCATATAGATGAAGAGAAATGAAGAATTGGGAAGATGAAGAAGCTCAAGTAACAAAAAGTTAAATGAATAAGTGGAAAGACGAAAAAGCTAAGGTAACGGGAAGAAATAATTAAAGCATAAATTTCCCGTCAGTTTTAAAGTGACCCTAAGTACTAATTAAATTTATTCTTTTAAAAACATAACGTGAGTTTTAATAAACCACCAAAAAAAATTTGCCACTATAAAATACTTTTCTTCTAGTGGCTCTTGTGTGACCAAATTTCACAAAGGTTGAAAGCAGATGGTATTGCAGAATAGGTTGATGCTAAGGTGAATGGCAAAGTTGGTTAGTTTACACTGTATCATTACTTTTATGTCTTATTTTGATGCATTTTACTCGTGCCAATGTACTCATGTGCTTGGGATATTATTATGTCAATTCATGGGATTCTGAAACTGTTAAACACTTAAAGCAGGTGTTGTCTACTTGCTTTTCCTATTTCATTATGTATATACTCATCTCAGGTTTCCTTTCCATTTTGTCTATTATAAATGCCCTTTATGTGTATTAGATGTGTTAATGCAAGCTCATTAAAAAAAATACAACCTCTAAGACAATTGAGAGTGACCTTGAAGAGATTTATGGAAAGTATGAGCCCTATCAGTTCCTAGCATTCTGGTAAAATTAATATGTCTCAATCTGCAACTTCCTTTTTGTTCTCTGATGTTATTTTTTATGTGTAAATTTCCTCACTCAAGTTGGTTTGACCAAGTTTGAGATATGGGATTTCTATGAAACAAGGTTTGGGAAGATGAATGAAAGCAACAAACAAGAGGAAAAGGCCTTCACAGAATTCTCGATATTATTGATGTTGTAGGATCTTGTTACCTAGTTCCATTTTGTGCCAACTTTACTTTGTCTCAATAGTGAAAAAAAAACAGGAATATTAAGATGTGGAGGATAAGATCCTACTAAGTCAAATTGAGCCAAACAAAAAAGTGCAGAAAAGACAAACACATTAAAACAATAAAGCTTTTTCTTTATTTGCTACTTGTCAAGTATGATATATAAAACATGACTTCATTCTCTTTTAATGTCAGCATGTTTTTCCGCCCTTATAACAAATTGTTTCTTTCATATTGGAAATTCATCGATTAAGTACTAATGTATGGTTAAACTTATATACTTGCAAGGTGCTTCAGATGACTATTCTATTTTGGTGGTTGTGTTTTGCATTGGCCGAGTAGAGGTGTGTTTTACTTGTTTCAAGCTTTTTTTTTATTTGAGTATTCTTTCTTATGATCTAGACTATAATTAATAAACTGATGGACCATATTTCCATGTGATGGACCCAATAATGAGCAATGGTTAAGCCTTGTCTACCTTATGGTTAAGGCTCATATTCTAATATAGCTAGATATAACAGATCAAACAAAACTCATTAGTTCTCAAGCTCAACTTATTAATTCAAACAATTGAGTTCAGTTGTAGAGACATATTTCATTGCAATTATTTGTTTTAATGATATTTTTAATTATCTATTTCTCTACATTTGTCATTGCAATTAATATTTTGTATTTTTATGATGACTTTCGATGTGTTCAAGATTACGTAGGTATTGTAGAAAAAGCTAATTTAATTAAAACTGTCAAACACATTACCTACGAATTAGATCAGTAGAGCTACGAATCAAATTGATAGATAATTAGCTACGAATCTGATCCGTAGGTAAGTTAGCTACAACCACTTTACTTACTGTTTTTGTTTGTAAGTAATCTATAGGTAAATTAGTCTTACCTATGAATTTTATGGGTTACCTTCGAAGTTCTACAATAGGTAATACCATTTTTTCTTGTAGTGCATAGTTTCTTGCATAAGTCTTCATTTCTAGCCCTGAAAAATATTAAGTTTTGTGTTGCACATTGTTAAAATAGTATAGTTTAGTTTGTTAAGTTAATTCATAGCTTTGAGTTGTTTCTATTTGTTTGAATTGAATGTGTAACAGTCTAGCATTTTAAATGAGTTAGGTTCTTTAGTTTAACACATTGTAATTGCTTTTATTGCAGTTTCATTGTTTATCTTTTATGCTACTAAAATTCTCTTAAAAACATGTATTTTGTATTCAATCCACTCATTGCATTGGCCTTGTTCTTGGAGTTACCTGAGTTGATCTTTATACTATATTAGTAAGGGTGATTTAGTTTGTTTGGGATAGTTTAGGCAACAAAGGTGTCACAACTCCACTAATTATGAAACCTAAGACACTCAATCTTCCTA
>Ga0214544_1012171_pt1 | contig 11386 bp, 5 predicted proteins | sample CNSS3metaG_FD_160074 | JGI IMG/M metagenome (GOLD analysis project Ga0214544, IMG submission 160074) | Root nodule microbial communities from cowpea collected in UCLA plant growth center, Los Angeles, California, USA - CNSS3 | ecosystem: Host-associated > Plants > Roots > Nodule | place: USA...
AAATCAAAACTTGGAAGCATGTGATTGAAACTTAGATTTAGGAAGAATCAATATGAAATGAGCATCCATTAAAAGCATAAGTGCCAGATTTTGTCATGAATCTTTACTGAATTTTGGCACTTATCAAAAGCCCCAAATAAGGCTCAAGTAACATATGAACTTCAACGAATTATAGTATCACAACCAACACAATCAAATTATGTACCATGGAGCAAGTACCACGAATGTTACAAACTCATGATATAGGTAAGATGAAGATGATAACTACTTTAACGTGAACATATACAATTATACTATACTAGACGGATAGGACCGGTAAGACCGGATACCCGGTCCTAGCTGCCAACTTGTAGTCTTGTTTGGTACATATCATTGATTAGCTATATAAAAAGACAATACATATATGGCGGCTAAAGTTACATACCGGTAAGGGCCGCCTACTCTAAACTTAGGAAATAATAGTTATCACTTCATAGGCTTGATACTTTGGTCCTGATCCGGCCCACACAAGCCCAAAGAAGACCTAGTGAGCTCAATAAGGGCCTAGCCCATGAACCAGGTAATCTGTGATTAATATTCATAAATAAGGTGGACTCAGCAATTAAAGGTACACAATTCATTAATACTGAAAATTGAGATTTAACTATAAGAGCTCTCACTGACTTGATCATCAAAGTCTTTTTTGCAAGTAACCTCCCAAATGTCCCATCCGACAGTTGGATACGAGGACATGCCAAGCAAGATTGTAGAGTATCAGTTTGAGAGGTTCGAGTATTGGGTAAGGCAAGATTTATGTCTAATGGTAATCTGTTATTGTTTTGCAGGAACAACAATAAAACCCATGGACGTTTATTGTTTGACATATTTATTAAAATTAGTTATTTTTATACTAGTGTGAAAGGTTGCCTGAATGAATGGAAGAACATGAACACACACACACACACGCATATATATATATATATATATATATATATATATATATATATATATATATATATATATATATATATATATATTATGTGAATGTATATGGTAGATAATATGAGAAATTTGAAAAGGAAATAACAATTCAATTCAAAAATTGAAAGGGAGAAAATGATGGAGCTCCAAGCATGAATGTGGAGAGATGGAACCCCAAGGAGGTAGCGTAGTGGAATGGACTTAAGATGGAGGGCCCTTGCGACACTGAAATGCTTGGCGAAAGTAGAAGTCTAGAATAGGTTCTATCCTAGAGGAATGTGGCTATAAGAGATTAAGGAGTAGCCATGGCTCTTAGTAAGGTAAATGTGTAGAGTGATCTCAACATCAAGGCATCTACCATTAATCAAGAGTAACCTTTACACAAGCATAAGAAGCTCTCATTTATTTTAGAGGAGCCTTCCTTAATGCAATGTAAATGAGAAAGTAAATGAAATGCAAATGCATGGCTTGTTTATGAAGTTGCCCACGAATCTGTTTAATGCAAAGAATGCAAAGATCTCGTGCTAAATGTCTTCCTTCACATGTCTCATGCATTGTCACGCTTGGCACTATGTGGAATGAAACTTGGAGAGCAATTCTCGGCTAAATGCAAAATTGGGCTTGAATTAGCCCAATTTTGTAAGCTAGTCAACAAGTTCAATAGCCCATTATTTAATAAAGCATGGCCTAACAATTGGTCCAAAATTAAAGTTTATACTAATGCTTTCGCATGAAATCTTTCATATTTTAACATCTTTCTTGGCCCAGGAAAAGAAAATTTAAAGCCCATGAAGATTTTGGCCATTTTGATGGAAGCCCATTTGAATCATTCTTAACATGCTTCTTGTTATTGGGCCTTTGATTAGGCTTGGGTCTTGAGGTGCATGTGGACCATGGATTAGACCTAGAGTGGATCCATAAGAAAAGATAATACAAAGATGAAGAACTTATGATTAAAAGGTAGAGGCCATGCCACTTGAAGATTTTTCTAGATAAGTGTTAAATTAAGTAAGCTCTTGATCATATGATTAAGGATATGATACATTTAAGTATAGAAATTTCTCTCTCTTATAAATACCTGGAAACATATGAGTAGATGAATAAAATTGTAATGTATGTATGGATGGTGTAAACCGTGTGGAAGGAAGTGTAACCGACTACTCGGATGTGCAAAAAACCAATCAGTCATTATTAAAATCAGTTAAACATCTAATTAACATAACCATGTCAATAAGAAGGTTTAAATGGAATTGGGTCATAATTAGGTTGCCCCTAATAAAAAATTTCATGAAGAAGACTATAAATTCAAGTCAAATGTAAAATGACCTATGAAAATTTGAGTTAACAACCAAGTTACCTAATGCATGTACCTTCCAAAGTAAGCTAGAGGATACCTTGGTCCACAAACAATGTTCTTGAGCAGAAATAACACTTTAGTTTTCCTAGTCACTCAAGAATTAGTTAAAAAGATCAAAACTATAAATTTGCAAATGTTGCCTGATTTAATTGATTATATTACTGTTGTAATCAATTAAATTGAGGTTGTCACACCTAAAATGGCAAAAATACAAGAGGAAATATACATTTGGCAAAAATACAAAGCTTAAAGGAAAGAATTATTTACATTTTTACAAAGTTAAGAGATGGAAAGAAAAGATAATAAAAATAGAGTAGAGTTCTTTGAAGTCTTTCTTCTTCTACCAATCTCCTAGCCATGGCTCTAGCCAAAGGTCGAATGTGGCTCCCTCAAAATGGTTATTCTTTAGGAACTCTAGCACCAAAATGAAGATAATAAGAGGAAAGTAGGAAAGGCATAAAATGGACAAGAAGCATAGTTGGTTTAAGCATAGTAATATCAAAAGAGGTTATAGGAGGCCCTAAAGACACATGTGAAGTTGTAGTGGTTGAATGAGGGACTGAGTTCATTAGTGGTGGGTTAAAATGGTATACTTCAAAAATTAGTGTAAATTTCGACGATTTTAATATGCAGGTTATTTAAAACTTCCACTTTTACAACATAGTACGACAATTAGAGAATTTCCCTGTTTAACAAGCAAAATATGACAATTTTAACTGCTATTTTTTGAACCTTCATATTTTTCATGTAAAATATGACATTATAACCAACTTTTTAATAAATCTAAACTACCAACTTCCCTCTCTCCAATTTTTCAATTCACTCTAATTTTTGTAATAAAATTTTGACCATTTTCATTCGTTCCCTAACCTCTCACTCTATATCACCTCTCCAAGTCCCTCTTCCAAAATCAAGTTTATCGTTACCAAAACCCCTTTATCTAGCTCTCCTCTCTTGATCTAGCGTGAAAACGAGAATCCAAAAATGCCACCCCAACCCCAAACGTAACCCAAACTCGTCACCCAACCCCAAACTACACATTGACAAAATCCAGATGTTGTGGTTCCTGTTGGTGATCTGGCGTAACAATACTAGTCATAATGCAACCACCGTAGCAATGGTTGGTCTTGAGTTTGGTAGGGGACACTGCCAGCATGATGTACCAGTTGTGTTCGTCGATTGTCTCAATGGGGGCTCAAGATTCAACAATCCTCAGTTGTGTTCCTCAATTGCCTCAACGGGGGCTCAATCTTCGCTAGTGCTCTACCCTAGTATGAAAGGCTCTGGTGTTGTTTCGCGACTTCTTTGGTTGATATCAAATCCAATGGTCATAAGTGGTCACTTTCAAGTTCACCTCTCGAAGAGGATAAGAGAGCCAAGGTCAAGGTTCTACAAGAAAATATTTGGTCTTATAATGATGTTTATGTTGATGAAAAGCCCACTAAGGATGCCATTGTAGAAACCATGATCGTTGAGCAAAAGGTATTTATTAATTGCGGTTTCAATGTCCATTTAAATTTTTACTACAAAAACGAACACAATATATAGAATAATTTAAAAATTGTTGGTAACCTAATGAAGCTAAATTGATTGTGCCTATTTGGATGTTTGGTTTGTGGTGAAAATTGCAAATGATTTGGTGCCAGAGCAAGTTGCACAGTTGTTGTGTTTTGGTCTCATTGTGTATGACCCGCTATCAAATTTTTGGGTTGAAAGGGATGAGGGGTGGAATATTGGGGCTTGGAGGAGTTGGACACATGTGGGTGAAGATAACAAAGGCACTTGGTCCATGTGATTATGATAAGTTCTTCTGACAAGAGGAAGCAAGAGGCACTTGAGCATCTTGGAGATGATCAATATCTTGTTAGCTTTGACGTCATTGCATAGTAGGAAGTTGCTGAATCACTTGACTACATCATTAACATTATGCTTGCTAGTCATCCTCTTGAGCCTTATCTCTCTTTGCTTAAACTGGATGGCAAGTTAATCTTGATTTGGTCATCAACAACCCTCTGCAATTTGTTAGCCCCATGGTAATGCTAGGTACTCATGCCACCTTTTTTTGCTTTATGGTCACTTTTTTGTAACACTCCTTTCAAAATTTAGTAAACAACTAATAATTAGCATTATCATGTTTTTATTATGTTTATTTTTATCTTTTATTCGTATTTGTATTCTTATCTTTTTAAATAATTAAGAGTTTATTAAATAATTTTAGCAAAGATAAGTAATTTATCTTTTATTAGTATTTTGATTATTATCTATCTAGTAAATTAATATTTTATAGATAAATTTATTGGTATTTTGATCATTATCTTTTATTAGATAATTTTGGAAAGATAAGTATTTGATTTATATTTTACAGATAAGTGGAAATCTCATAAGATTTGAATATATCAAAGATATGGAAATCCTAGAAGATTGAAGAATATATCAAAGATATATAATCTTAAAAGGTGAAAGATATATATCAAGGATTATATATTACAATTTATTCAAGTACAAAATTCAGGCTGTCCAGATCTGAAAAATCTATAAATAGAAGGCTTGAGATAGTTAAAAAGTATTCTTAAAATTTTTTAATTCTTTGAAGATTATTTGGTAAAGGCTGATTGTGGAGGTTGAAGGCATTTGAAATTATTATTTTTGTAATGTTTAGAATGTATAGGAGTAATTAACTCCCAAATCCACGAGGTTGGATGTAATGTATCTTAACTCTTTATGATTTCTACTATTCAATATATTTCTTTTCCATACTATTATGTTCTATTATCAATCTTAACTGCATGCTAATTATTGATTGCTTATTTGTGAGTATCTAATCATTGGACACGATATTAAAACCTATATTAGAATAAAACAACTGATTGATTAGGCATCTAGACATAGAGTACATCATTAGTCATTCTTAACATTCAAATTCAATACTTAATGCAAATTTTTAATATGAAAATGTTTAAGACATTAGGGTTCTGATGTGAATCTCATTGCACAAGGGCTGACTTAGGATTTTTTTTTCTTTTAGAGTTAGAACCAGTTATGACCTCTAGATATTTTGTGGGCAAAATTAGGTATTCTTTTGAAAATTAGGTGAAGAAGAAAGTAATAAGGGGTGAATCTAAAAGTGGAAGGAAAGAATAACTCTTTCCAAAGGAGGCAACACACAAAGGATGGAAAAATCCTTTGATACAGCCAAGGGTTCTTGAATCACTCAAGAACTAGGAGAATCACTCTCACTATTAGATAGAAAATTGAATTTCTGAACAAAACTTAACTTGATTTCATTGATAAGAAATGGTTCAGCTTATATAGAAGCTTTAACCATTAGGATTACAAAAAGACCATTAATTGTCATTATATCCCACTAGTGCTAATAATAAACCAATAAAGCTAATAATTGTCCATTACCTAATGGCTGATTATAACTGAAATTTGGGCAGCCAAAAAGTCTTCCAAAAGTATTCAACAAGGTCTTCTTAGTCTTCAAAGGCTGGTTCTTAAGATGTCAAATGGGCCCGTATTTAAATAAAAGAAATTGCATTAATCTGGCGCGTTAGTCCTCTTCCATTTAGGCCACGATGCAATTTACAACTTTTGTCTTTTCTCCTTCAAACTTGGGCTTGTACTCAAATAATATTGACAACACTTGTTGTAGAGCTTCTTTTGATTTCTTTGCTCTAGAACTTGTCAAAGGTCCTCCAAGTTCTTCAAGTGGATCTTTGTCTTTGGTCATTGTCACACCTCCATCATTCTCTCCCTCTTGAGAAGGATTTGTCCTCAAATCAGATTCTCCCTCTACATAAAAAAGGGATAAGTCAGACACATTGAATGTGGAACTAACATTATACTCACCAGGCATGGCAAGAATAGGTGCATTAGTTAGCTTATGCTTGAGGGCAGCAAAGGCCTCCTCTTGTTTCTCTCCCCATTTAAAACCCTCATTCTTTTTAACAATTTCATTTAGAGGTGCAGCCAGGGTACTAAATCCTTAACAAATCTCCTGTAAAAACTTGCTAAACCATGAAAACCCCTCACCTCACTGATAGTCTTAGGTGTAGGCCATTCTTGGATGGCCTTGACCTTTTCCGCATCAACTTGTACATCTTTAGCACCCACAACAAAACCTAAAAACACCACATGATCAGAATAAAAGATGCATTTTTCCAAATTGGCATACAATTTTTCTTTTCGAAGAACAACCAAAACAGATTGCAAATGCTCAACATGCAACTCAAGACTGGTGCTATAGATCAGAATATCATCAAAGTACACCACAACAAATTTACCAATAAACTTTCTTAAAACATGGTTCATTAACCGCATAAAAGTACTAGGTGCATTTGTCAAACCAAAGGGCATAACCAACCACTCATACAATCCATATTTAGTTTTAAAAGCAGTTTTCCATTCATCACCTTCTCTAATCCTAATCTGATTATAGCCACTTTTAAGATCAATTTTAGAAAACACACATGCACCATAAAGTTCATCAAGAAGATCATCTAACCTTGGAATTGGATGCCTATACTTGATGGTGATGTTGTTTATTGCTCTACAATCAGAACACATCCTCCATGAGCCATCCTTTTTGGGCACCAAAATCACAGGTACAGCACATGGACTCATGCTATCCCTCACCCAACCTTTACTCATGAGTTCAGTAACTTGTTTTTCAATCTCTTTGGTCTCTTGTGGGTTGCTCCTATAAGCTGGCCTATTGGGCAAAGCAGCTCCCGGAATGAGATCAATGTGATGCTCAATTCCTCTCAAAGGTGGCAAACCATCAGGGACACTTGCTGGAAACACATCTTTATAATCCTGCAAAAGGGACTCAATACTAGAGGGCAATTCAAATTTGCCAAATTGGTCAGAATTTGAAATTTGATTTTGACAAAACAATAAGTAGAGGGGCTGTCTTGCACAAAGCACCCTTCTTACCTCTCTTTCTCTTGCTAAATAAACTTGCTTACCCTCAAATGTTTCATTTTCTCTCATTTTCCTGTCAAGTGTTTCACTCTTTTTCTTTTTCCTTTCAAGTGTTTCACTCTTTCTCTCATTTGCTAACTTTTCTCTCATTTTTATTTGATCCTCACACACCTCTTTAGGAGACAAGGGTTTGAGGACCACTTTTTTATCTTGATACATGAAAGAGATTTTGTTAGTGAAACCATCATGAATGGCTTTAATGTCATACTGCCACGGTCTTCCCAAAAGAATATGGCTAGCCTCCATGGGAACCACATCACATAAGATCTTATCTTCATATTTCCCAATGGAGAAAGAGACTTCAGCTTGCTGTTTCACTTGGACTTCTTCTCCTTCACTAAGCCATTGAAGTTTGTATGGCCTAGGATGTGGTTTAGTGTCCATGTTCATTTTTGACACTAATCTTGAACTCACCACATTGGTACAACTTCCTCCATCAATGATTACCAAACATACATTACCATTAACTGAACATCTTGTATGAAAAATATTCTCCCTTTGAGATGCATCCTCGGCCTTGACTTGACTTCCCAACATCCTTCTAATCATGTATAACTCTCCTACATTAGGTTTCAATTCGCCATCACTCTCTTCTACCTCTCCATCATCATCATCAGAATCGCTTGTGTACTCCCCATTATCCTTAAGAAGAACAGTCTTCTTTGTAGGACACTCATAGGCATAATGTCCCATGCCCAAACATTTAAAACATTTCACTTCTCTAGTCCTCTTTGGTGGATGTTCAGGTTTCTTTTGAACAATTTTTCCTTCATTAGAAAGCACTGAATTGCTAGAGGAGGCAACACCTTCTTTCTTTACTCTATCTTTCCAGTTTGAAGAATTGAAATTGGTAGAACTCTTTCTTGTTGTACTCTTTCTTTTAATTTGTTGTTCTACCTGTATGGCTTTATGCAATAGATCCTCCATCTCCACAAACTCCTGCAACTCAACAACATCTCTAATATCATGATTTAATCCATTAAGGAAATGTGCCATAGTTACCTCAGGATCTTCTTCAATTTTGGCTTGGATGATAAGAATCTCCATCTCCTTATAATACTCATCCACTCCCTTGCTTGCTTGAGAAAGTCTTTGTAGTTTCAATTTTAAGTCCCTATGGAAGCTTGAAGGTACATACCGCTTCCTCATGACCCTTTTCATCTCATCCCAAGTGTCCACCAAAGGCTCCTCATCTCTAATCCTCTCTCTTTGCAACTTGTTCCACCAAATTAAAGCATAATCAGAAAATTTAGTTGTGCAAGCCTTACCTTTTGCTTCTCACTATAATTATTGCAAGAAAATACATGCTCAATTTTGAGCTCCCACTTCAAGTAAGCTTCAGGATCACTCCTCCCCTTGAAAGGTGGCACATTCAACCTTACTCCTTTTATTCTCCCTTCATTCCTTTGTGGCCCTCCTCCTCCTCCTCTTGGTGGAGTTCTATTCTCTAGTTGGTCCAACCTATCATGAAACTCATCTTGTTATTTCTTCATCAACCTCTCCAAATGTTGAGATAACGCAACAATTTGCATGTGAATATCATTCCTTTCTGCCATGATTAACAAACAGATCAAGGTAACAAGAACAAAATATATATATGGTGTTTGAAAATTTTCTCACCCACTCAAGTGTTTGCACTCACAGATTGGCCTTTACTAAAATAAAACACTCTTGCCTTTTACCACTCAAATTCTCCTTGGGTTCTTAGGCAGTTCAAGAGATTATGGCCATAACAAAGAACAATTCTCCAATATGTGCAAGGAAACGCTTGTAAGTAGACAAAGAAAGGTTAACAAAGAAAAAAAAAGGACAAGAAAAGTAGGTAAAAATAAGGAAATCAATAACAATCCTTCAATAACACCAATATATTACCTTATAAAAATTGTTCAGAGGCATGAATCGGCCCAATTTTTTTTATCACAGTTTCAGTACAATTACGAATTGCTGTAACTATTTTCTTTTTTAATTTTCAGAAGGGCCTAACTTTTGCAATGATTCAGCACTAACATAAATAATACAAGTAATAAGGTAATAAATTGGGAAAATAAGAAAGAAGGAAGGATGTTACCAATTTGACGTTCAAACCCTTAAATAGAAGCTTTGAAAACCAAATTATGTGAATCTCATTGCAAATTTTTAATATGAAAATGTTTAAGATATTAGGGTTTTGATGTGAATCTCATTGCACAAGGGCTGACTTAGGATTTTTTTTTCTTTTAGAGTTAGAACCAGTTATGACCTCCAGATATTTTGTGGGCAGAATTAGGTATTCTTTTGAAAATTAGGTGAAGAAGAAAGTAATAAGGGGTGAATCTAAAAGTGGAAGGAAAGAATCACTCTTTCCAAAGGAGGCAACACACAAAGGATGGCAAAATCCTTTGATACAGCCAAGGGTTCTTGAATCACTCAAGAACTAGGAGAATCACTCTCACTATTAGATAGAAAATTGAATTTCTGAACAAAACTTAACTTGATTTCATTGATAAGAAATGGTTCAGCTTATATAGAAGCTTTAACCATTAGGATTAGTAAAAATCCATTATTTGTCATTATATCCCACTAGTGCTAATAATAAACCAATCAAGCTGATAATTGTCCACTAGCTAATGGCTGATTATAACTGAAATTGGGGCAGCAAAAAAGTCATCCAAAAGTATTCAGCAAGGTCTTATTAGTCTTCCAAGGCTGGTTCTTAAGATGTCAAATGGGCCCTTATTTAAATAAAAGAAACTGCATTAATCTGGCGCGTTAGTCCTCTTCCATTTGGGCAACGATGCAATTTACAACTTTTGTCTTTTCTCCATTAAACTTGGGCATGTACTCAATTATTATTGACAACACTTGTTGTAGAGCTTCATTTCCTTTCTTTGCTCTAGACCTTGTCATAGGTCCTCCAAGTTCTTCAAGTGGATCTTTGTCTTTGGTCATTGTCACACCTCCATCATTCTCTCCCTCTTGAGAAGGATTTGTCCTCAAATCAGATTCTCCCTCTACATCAAAAAGGGATAAGTCAGACACAGTGAATGTGGAACTAACATTATACTCACCAAGCAGATCAATTTTGTAAGCATTGTCATTTATTCTTTCAAGAACTTGGAATGGACCATTCCCCCTTGGTCTTATTAATAAGTTTATTCTTGTCTCTAAGACATTATGATGGACAAAAGCTTTGGGTTCAACTTTTGAGCTTGATCTAACCAGTAAAAGTTCATAAAGTATGCAAACATCCAGGTCTCCATCCTTCAGAGAAGATCGAATAGTAGAAGCGAAAGATTCAAACAATGTCACCAAGTTACATTGATGGAACTTGGAGGGTCACCAATTAGGCAATTCTCGTTTAACTCTCGATGAAGGTGAACTCTAAGATGAGGGAAGATGCAAAGGTGAAAACACTCTTATATTTCTTCAAAGTTACCTTTTACAAATCGTCGCCTACCTTTTATATGAAGAAGAAAGGTAATTAAGCCCTAAAACCTAATGGAATGGGGAAGAAAAGGTAGCCGTCTAAAAGAAATTGAATGACTAGAAACGTTCAGTTATGAAGAAACCCTAGGTGCTAAGAGTTCGTTGTCATGTGAGAAATGAAAACCTAGCTACACCGCTTAGAAGGGAAAACGGTTAAATGATTTGATCCCACCACACTACAAGAAAAACTGATGGTAAAAATATGTCGGTAACAGTAAAAATCTGTCGCTAAACCAGAATTACCAATGGATTGCCGACGGTAAAAAATTTATCGGTAAAATTTTATCGACAGAAATCATGATCCGTCGATAATTATCGACGAAAAATACATCAGTAAAGTCTGTTGAAAATATCCGACGGAAAAATTCGTCAGTAATTATCGACCGAAAAATCTGTGGGTAATTACCGACTGAAAAATCTGTTAGTGATTACCAAAAAATCCATCGGTAAATAATTTGCACTGTTCATCTTCTTCCTCCCTCTTTCATATTTTTTCGTCTTCTTCTTCTCCTTCTCCTTCTCCTTCTCCTTCTCCCTCTCCTTCTCATTCTCCTTCTCCTTATGTCTTTTAAAACACACACACACACACACACACACACACATATATATATATATATA
>Ga0214544_1012172_pt1 | contig 11386 bp, 5 predicted proteins | sample CNSS3metaG_FD_160074 | JGI IMG/M metagenome (GOLD analysis project Ga0214544, IMG submission 160074) | Root nodule microbial communities from cowpea collected in UCLA plant growth center, Los Angeles, California, USA - CNSS3 | ecosystem: Host-associated > Plants > Roots > Nodule | place: USA...
AATTTGTTAAGCAAGATATAGTTCTTCAACTACAAGAAGAAAATGGTTTGGAGTAAAACATATACTTCGTTACTTTAAGGGTACTACGAATATGAGCTTATTCCATTCAAATGATTCAGATTCAGACCAATGGGTTATAGATATGCATGTTATTTTACATATTCTTACAATGTCACAATGGTTGATCACAAACAAGATGTTTGTTCACATGTGGTAGCACAATGGTTTCATGAAGGTATATGAAACAAACCATAGTAGCAACATCGTCTAATCATACAAAATTACGAGGAAAGTTGTGAATATGTTTGGTTAAGGTTTATAATTCAACATGTGCAAGAAACTTGTGACTATCCCCGAGAAAGATGGAATCAACAACCATATATAAAGACAATAGTGTATTGTTCAATTGAAAGGATGATATAGATATCCAAAAATTCATTCATCTGAAAATATGACAAGTCTATTTGTAAAGTTTTTGCCAAGAAAAACTTTTGAGCAAATGACTCACAAATTCGGACTCTGTCACCTTAATGATGTAAGTTTACAAGAGGGGGAGAAATAGAATATGTGATGAACAAGATTGTATTAAAGAATACAGAATGTTGTACTCTTTTTCCTTCACTAGGTTTTTTATCCCAAAGGGTTTTTCCTAGTAAGGTTTTAACGAGGCACATTCTTTATCAATGGGCACCTCAAGGGGGAGTGTTATGAATTAATGATTATCCATTGATTTGATGCATTTACTCATATGATTCATTACTCTTTATGGTAAATATTTGTATTAACTAAGTTGATTTGTTTTCTTTATGGATTACATATTGTATCTATAAATAGGACTCTTCCTATCAATAATAATACACAAAATGAGTTGCTCCCTATTCTCTATTCTCTATTGTTTCTTCTCTATTATCTATTATTCTCTCTATTATTCACTTTATTTCATAACAATTTCAAAATTTAAATAATTTTCTTAGCACTTTTTAATTATATATATTAAAATTAGAAAAAAAGAAAAACGAGGGGTTTGCCTCCGGACCACCAAATAGCTGCGTCTCTAGTAAAGATTGCTTGGTGAAATACTAAAATTTCTAAATCTCAGGAGGGAAAAAGAAAAAGGAAAAGGAAAAAAAAAGTAAATTAACAAGGGATAAAGAAAAATAGAAAAAAAAAAAAGGAAAATCTTAGTACCTGTTTCTGAGGTGGAAAAAGAAAAATTACCATTGATATTATCATTAACGTTATTTAACAAGGGAAGGCGATATGATCTCATTACCAGATAAAAACCTGTGAGGAAAAAAATAAGAAAAATTGAATATGGTATACATCAATGTTGTATCTTCTTCTCCATGCATGACCCAAATAATGCAAAACTGAGGAAAAGCTTCATGTTGAATAGAGAGAATTGTCCCAATAAAGCTGCTTGTCCATTCATTCATATTTGATAACAAAAGCTTCATTTCCTCTTTGATTTTGACAAGTGAGGAAACACTGTCAGAATGTTGTGTGCCAGAAGATCCTGCCTCGTCAAGATCCCAATCACAGGAGACACCTATGAGGACAACAAATTTAAGGTTAATCTGAGATTACCTTTAAGGTTAAAAATGTTTTATTCTATGTAAAAGGAAGTATAAACTTGTTTGGAAAACAAGGAAAACATTTAACACAATTCCATTTGAGAGACTTCAACTTCATGCACAAAAATTGTCAGAAATTATGATGACTTCAATTTGGACATATGTTGATAGGAGTCATGAAAACTTCAGTATTATGAAAAAAGTGAGGAACTTCGATGTTTCGAAAAATTTAGTAGTCGGAAAAAAGTGAAGTTATCAGAATGACTCAAGTATTAATGAATTTCTATAGACTTACTCGTGACCAATAATATTTGTTTACTTGCCCGTTTTCCTAGTATCTGGACAACTTATATACTTAAAAAAAACCCATATTTCATCTTGAAATGCTTTCAAAAGGCTAAATCAAATTCAATGCTAAAATGGAAGTAATTTTGTGCTGAATAAACTCACCCCAGATGCTTGATACTTTGGCACAACAAGCATATGGCGAAGTCCTACTTGTCTGAAGAGAACCATGGCTTTTGCTACTGACATACTCTCGAGCACTGTAAATGGAGTAGTGTTGGTAAGAGGGTGTAGATCAACAAACATCTCCATTTCTTCTTTAGTCACAGCCACATCTTCAATGTTTCCTTCTCTCTCAGCCAGTTCCACCCATGTAAATTTCTCTCTAACTTCCCATTCCTCAGTTCTCCTTTTCTCCTTCAAGAACCACTTCTTCTTGAGCACCTGAATAAGGTGTGCTCTTAGAATGATTCCATGAAGTTCTGTGGCCTCACTGGCCACTCCTGTTGCTGGCACCACTCCACAATCCATGACAGGAAAACCATTATGTGTGGTGTTTCTCAAGGCATCGACTATATTGGCTACTTTTTCCACTCCTCTAAAGCTGATCACTGCTGGCTTCACATCAACAAGCTCTCCCACTGTGAGGTTTCTCATCCATGGCTCAGGGTTTGCATCCATGAAAGGGAGGCCTTTCAAGTGCAGAATGATCTCATAGATGCTTGGGTTGAAGCTGTCTCCAACAGTTTTAGCTATGAGGAGAACAATCATGGTTATTGGTAGCAGAAGAAGGTTGTTGGTGAGTTCAAGGAAGATAACACAAAGGGACACAGTCATTCTCATTGATCCAGCCATAAGTGAGGCTGCACCAAGCACTGCAAACAGCCCTTGATCAATGTTTGTATGAGGTCTCATTAAGATTCCAAGAAGTCTTCCATAACCTGAACCCATGAGAATGATTGGTAGAAAAAGCCCTGATGGCACAGCAATCCCAAAGGTGATTAGTCCCAGTATGCAGTAGAGTGCAAAGAAAATTAGGATGGAGAAGGGTTGGTACTCAAAAGGAGTGTTGGTAGAGAATATGTTTCTGACAGCATCATCATTGGTGGTCAGAAGCAGAGTTGCAAGATCATTGTAGTGCCCATTTGGGCAGTTGAATTGTTTGAAGTTTCCAGAACGTCCGTTTGTAGGACACATTTCTGAAAGGGAAGGATCACAAGGGGTGCATTTTGCTAGGAATGGGAGACAGTATTGGCATATTGATGTGAAGAGTGCAACTGAAAGACTGAGGAGGAGCTTGTACATTTTTCCTTTCCTGCAAAAACCAAAAGTAGTTGATTCAGTAACACCAACACCAATTTGGATTTTGGATTTAGAATTTAAGATTTAGATTCAGGATCTAAGGTTTAAAACACTAATCTCCCTGTAACTCAAACCATCAAACTCTCGGTTACAGTTACAGCATTGTTAATTTTATTTACAGCTAATTTGTATTGTTGTGGATTATATAATGTACTATTTGATTAAAACAAGATGACAGATTGAGATTAGGTAAAGTTGCTTACTGATTGATGAGATTGTAGAGACGGAGGACTTTATGCAGAAGGTAGTTGTAAAGGCTTCCCAATACCCCACCAAGGACTCCAATGATAACAACAGGGATAACATCCATTACATTATAATTCACAGTGACATCACTAACATCAAACATGATGAGGCCACCTTCACCAAAAAGGCCACATTTTCCTTTGTGGCAAAGTTCAATGGTGGCCCTAAGCACAACCACAACCACAGCTGTGCTGAAAAAGGTTCTCCAGAGGAGTGCACTTCTCCACCATGTTGCCACCTCCTCAAGAGCAAAGAGAACTCCACCCACTGGTGCCCTGAAAGCTGCACACACCCCTGAAGAAGCACCACAGGTGATGAGATCCCTACGGTCACGATCATTGTTGAAATATCTCAACCACCTCCACTTGATCCTGTAATTGTCAGGGCCACCTTGACCAAGTAATGAAGCAATGCAGCTACCAATGTGTACCAATGGCCCTTCTTTTCCTAAATCTAGGCCTGCAGATACAGCTCCAATGCTTCCAATGATCTACACCAGCAAATGTATTTGTTACACTTTCTCAGTGTTTTGGTTAGTAATGATCATTCATCATAGACAATTCCAAGTGTTAATGTCTGAAATCCATAATGCTCTGCTATTATAAGAAAAAATTCAAGAATTCAGTGGTGACATCAAGGAAAAATTAAATTGTACTCATCTCTTCGTTTTTAAGATTTCATTAGATACTCCTCATTTTGGGACCTATGGACAATTCCGTACTTGTTTTAACTTCTTGTAAATTACACAGACCTCCTTGATTGTTTGAAAAATATCACAACAAGAGTATCCCTTTAAAGGTGTTGTAAATGTAGAAAAAAATGGGAGTATTATGTCCAATCCAAAAAAATCTCAAGAGTCAGTGTAATCCTTTTTCCGATCCCTTAAAAAACATTTGTACTACTTTTGAGATCACACTACAGTAAAAGAGTGCTAATCATGAAAAATTAACGATGACAGAAATCAACTTGAGCCTATTTCCTAACCCTCCAAAACAACTCTAAAAACAAGGAAGACTTGTGTATACATTTTCACATTCTTCTTTGATGTGATTAGTTAATCAGAAGTTAAATGGTTGAGGCAGTGCAATTTTCAACATAAAAAACTTTACCTTAACAAACAATGTTGTGGCACCATACATGTTGGGAGTATCAACCCCATTAAGATAAGCTTTGATTTCTGGTATTCCAGGTCCAGCAGCTGTGGGTGCAAAACACACACACAGAATAGAAGCAACAAATGTCAAAATGAAATTAGCTCCAGTGAAATATAGGAAACCTGTCAGGTACCTGCACCATATATCAGATATTCATATTCATTCACAGTTTGCACAGTTCATATAACAAAATTCTCACACACATAAAACCTGAAGCTGGATATCTTGCAAACATTTTTCCCTCTCATAGAAGTAAAGAAATTCTGGGATTACAAGAGAGAATAGAAGATGGGGGAAATTGATCTCTTACCTTTCCTTTTGGATAAAGTTGACAACAGCAAGAAGCTTGTACCCTGCAATGTTCTCTATAGCAAGATTGATCAAAGTGGCTATGACACCAGTGAGAAGTCCAACAAGGAATGCAAGAGCCCATTTCCAGAATATGTACTGCAAAACTTGAGTTCTTGATCTGCTCCTCCAATCTTGTTTGAACAGGTCATTCTCATTGATCCTGCACAGAGGGAGGTTCTTCAAAATGAGTACACAAAGTGACATATACACATGAAAATTGAGCATGATGGTGTCTTGTTCTGGTTTCTTACTCATAATCCAAGCTTTCTATGTAGGAAACTTTTGCTCCAACAAGAGCAAGTGGATTGGAAGACAATGTCCTGTTCCTCTTTAGCAGAGGCTCATTCAGTGGATTGCTTTCTGGATCTCTTTCTTCAACCTCTTCCACCATGGTGTCATTCATTGATGTGCTTTCTTTCTGCACACCAGATTCCTTACTCATTGGAACAAATCACCAAACAGTTGAGGCACACAAACTGATCAATATCTGGAGTTGACACCCTTACGAAAAGAAGTTTTGGATTGGAACAAAGTGCTTCAACAAACCTATATATGAAAAAGCAATTCAAAGCATTGCTCATTTCCGTTTAAATTATGACACATGTTATGCAAGATTTTGACAAAGTAAAACTGGTGGACCCATCATTAGATGAGGTTCTTGTTATCGGTGTGATCAGTGTTTATGATTATCTTTCGGCTTTTAAACTCATTAAGCTAAAGATCTTACAAGGAAAACTTGCAAATTTAACTTTGATAATTGTTGGAGTAATTGTTACTAAATGGGTATAAATAAATTGTTCTTAAATGTTTGGAATGGAAATCGTGGCTGTTATCGCTCTGTGTTTTTTCAATGTCTATTTTAAGTCTTTGTCTCACCAATAATTTATTGTACAATGAGAACATGACATGTTTTTATAATATGGTTTTCTATTTATTTCGGACCACTTGCCATGAGTTAAAGCCACATGCAAGGCATGAATTTAAGGTATGATTGAGGCTAATATTCAGCTACCTAAACAAATTTCCACAAGTTAATTTATTTGGACCATAAACTTCAACAACTTTATGAAAATATATAAAAAATAAAATTATATTTTTTTTTTTGTAAATTAAAAGTTAAATTTATTTTTTGATATGAATCAATATAGTTCATTTAATCAAATTGATTATAATGAAGGTACAATACAACAAATAATATATATGACATTATTTTTGTCAAAATTGAAAAGAGACTTAAATTATAAACATTTAATGAATATATCTTTTGAATGTAGAGATATATTTGTTTATAGACTTAAAAATATATCTTTAAGGGTAGTGGATTTTGTCAAACAGAATAAAATAAAATTGGAGTTTCTTTTTTTCTTTATCTTGAATAGACTGAAATTCAAATATCTTAACAAATGATAAAATTCTGAATCAAATTTTGCTAATAGTAGTCAATAAATGTTATATTAAAAAATAGTATTATTGTTGTGTCATCATATATATTTGATAAAAAACAGAACATTACATTCACAATAAATCAAATCAAAAGGTTATTAAACTAAATTAAATTTAAAATTTGAAGGAGGCAATTTAATAAACAAATTTTAATTTGATTATAATTAATTTTTATTTGAAAGATTTTAGTGTAGAAGCTTATCCGTACAACTCACGATAGTGACAAGGTTTGAATGTTCCAAAAGAAAACTGTTCTAAACCTACTTCGTAATTGTTAATTAAGTTACCATGTTTTGTAAGTAAAGACTCAAAGTTTATGGGTCATGATACATATATTCGCTGTCAAAAAATAATTAGGATTCGTCAAATATTTCTGATCATTACGATTAATACTTAAATAGTTACATGCTTTATCATTTATAAATAAAATAAATATATTTTCTGAGTAATCAAATTTCATAATCATGGGAAAGATTTTCACTCCAACTTTCATTTCATTGACATTAAATATAAATAATTTGTTGTAAGAACTTTTGGGAAACTTCTACGACATCTGAAACAAACTTTTTATGTAATAATAATTAGGCATTGGAATCATCTTTTTTGCGACAAGTCAGCGAAATCATCATCACGTGAGGCACGTGTTACATTCTTTTAGTTATTAGGTTTAGTTGATGTTATGGTTTTCAATTTTGATGAACCCTTTCACATCTCACAAGACTTTTGGTTTAGAATTCTCAAATTGCCCACGTCACTTGTCATTTATTATATAATAATTTTCGTTTAACATCAAACATCTTCTTTTCAACTAATTAAATTACAAATTATTAAGCAAGTACTTATGTTTTTTGTTTTCTTTCTTTTACTTTTCGCAATATTTCTTTTCTATATTTCTCTTTCTTTTTATGCAATCATTCATCTTTTATATTTCTTCTTTTCTCTATCTCTCTATTTTTACACCAATAAAGTTTTAAATGGGATGGGTTATTATCATAATGAAAAAACGTATTAGTAAATTCTACACCATTACGTTTCCAAACTTACACTAAAATTAGCGACTAAAATAATGGCTTGCCTCTACAAATAATTATTATTATTCAAGGATTTTTTTAGCGTTAACTATATTATCTATTTTATAAAATATTTTATTAATTTCTTTTTCATATTGTACTATCAATTCTTATTATTTTCACACGTTCTCACCACTTATAATTTTTGTTCTCGTGGTTTTAAAATTTTACATATTCTATTATCTTATTATTAGAAAAAAAAATGTATTATTTTGAAAAAGTTAGAGATAAAAAGACGGTCATGTTATAAAGACACATATAAAAAAAACGTGAAAATTAAAAAAGAATAATGTTATAGGAAAAACGTTTAAGTGAAAAAATTGTAAAATAATTACACACGAGTATAAAAACGAATATTTAAACATTGTATTACTTATTGAAATTTATTGATAATTATAATTTTTGTACCTTTGAAATTCTATTCAATAAATCCTTTTTTTTATTTATTTTAATAAATTTACTCATAAAATGTGCATTTGAAAGTACATGTTAAAAGTGAGTGTTGGAATGGTTTCTTTTATCATTTGTGAGAGTAATTAGTGTAGAGAGACGAATACACGACAAATCAAAAGAGACAAATTTACGACAACATGTTACATGAGCCAACTAATTTTATTTTATTGTGTGTGGTGTGTGTGTGTTTATATTAGAATTGGGTGGCAGAAAAAGCTTGAGGAAGAAAAAGTCAAAAGAAGCTAGGGAAGTAGGAGAAGGTGTAGTGGGTTAGGATAAAGAAAACTAGAGAAACGTGTGAATGTAGATAAGAGCAGAAAGAAAAAGGTGGCTAATGAAAATAGATTCTAATTCCTTTTGTGTGTTTATACTTTCTTGGACAAAATGGAAGAAAAACTATTATTTATTCTATTTTGGAAATGAATTATTCTCTTTGATATATCCGTGTGATTTGTCCATTCATTTTTAAAATGTTGGAAATGTTAATTTGTTTTTTTCTGTAATGGACGACGCTTAAGTTAAAATTCTTTCTTGTTGGACGTGATCATAAGATTTCGATTCACCGTAGAAATTACGTTCACTTATATGATGTTACCTGGATGTAATAATCTTATTATTATTATTATTATTATTATTATTATTATTATTATTATTATGAGAGTAAAACTTTTGTTAGTTTTCTTAGCTGCGTTCGCAATGTGAGTTATTTTTATTTTGAATTTGGTTTCGATATTTTTGATAATTGGATTGAATTTCTTGGTCTAGGAACATGTAAGTGGGTGTAGGAATTTCTTGGTTTCGCTATCTCATACTCATTCTTGTAGAAAAAATTTATCCTCATTCTTATACTCAAATCCAACGAGTATTAAATTTTTGTTTCATCCCCATTTTCATCAGATAACAAGTATAATCTCGTACCCATACCGACCATACCCGTTTTCTTACTACTTCAATATTAATTTTAATTAATTTTTATAAAATAATAAAAAATTATGATAAAGGAAACATAATATTATCAAATATTCAATATTAGAATGATGATTGTTTATTCGATATCAAATACTTTAAAATAAATTATAATTGTTTATATTTTAGATTATAATACCAAATAAAATTTTATGAGAATCAAAACATTTATTAAATTTGTAAATATTAATAAATCATAGTTGATAAAATTTAAAAATATTTTTTAAAAACTATAATAGGAAAACAAATATTCAAATTAAAATATATTTTAAATGTTTGTTTACTTCGATCTTTTAAATTCTAATGAATTTTTTTTATATACACTAATAAAAGTTATAATATATCATTTGATCAAAATGATACAAAGAACAAATAATAATCATAATAAAAGTTTAAAATAAATTATAATTTTTTACATTTTAGATTATAATACCAAATAAAACTTCATGGGAATCAAAATATTTATTAAATTTGCAAACATTAATGAAATCTAGTTGATAAAATTTAAAAATATATTTTTAAAAATATAAAAGGAAAAAAATATTCAAATTAAAATATATTTTAAATGTTTGTTTACTCATTTCTTATAAATTCTAATGAATCTTGTTTTTATACACTAATCAAAGTTATAATACATCACTTGATCAAAATGATACAAAAAATAAATAATAATTATAATAATTAAATTTTAACATAGATCTTGTATCTTTTGAACTTCAATTATGTTGGATGGTAATAAAAAAATATTCATGACAATTACATTAAATTTTTATATTGTAGTAAATAAAAGTTATTTATAAAATTATAGTGAAAGAATTACAGTATGATGTATAATAAGTTAGAAAATAAAAAATAATTAGATAAAATATATCAAAATAGTATTCTACATAATGAAGATAAACAACAAATAAAAATATTAAAAAATTAACAAATGTTTAGAAACAATTTGAGAGACTATTGAAAGAAATCGCACAAAGGAAAATAGATGTATAATTAAGGGTATGATAAGATGAAAAATATCTAAGAAAACTTTTCAAATATCAACATATATACTCAATGGTTGAGAAATAACAAAAAATGTTTTAGTGAAACAAAAAAGTTCTTCAAATGAAACAAAAACTAATAATAATAAGTAAATTTTTTTTTTATATTACCTAGTAAACGAAAGGTTTGTGCTATTAAATACTTAAATTGAGAGTATTAAACATTCTCATATGTGAAAGAAAAATATACAATAAATAAAAATATTAAAAAATAATAGAAATATTCAAATGTGAGACATTAAAAAAAATTTTGACATACATTCTTTTTAACATAATTACATAAAGGTTATAATAAGATGAAAAATATAATAGAGATGTGAATGAGTTTCATGACAAACCATATAATTATAAGAAATTAAAAATAGTAAGTGTATATATCACCAGTGCTGTAAGGGCTTTTTGTCCTGATTATGTTCCTCATTTTGCCTCGGGTCTGAAACCGAGGCATATTGGGGCGAGGCCAAAAGGTCCCTTTTGGCCTCGGTTGTGCCTCGGGTCAGCTAGGACCGAAGCAATAGGTTAAAAATATTTTTTTTTAATTAAAATTTTCGCAGACTCTTTGGCCTCGGTTATGGTAAAAACTGAGGCCATAGGAAACCTTTTTGCTTCGGTCTTGGTAACAACCGAGGCCTATTCTACTGCTTTTTTTTTTAAATAAATTTTCTGTTTTATTGTGATTCCCACATTTAAACCTGCATATTTTTTTCACAGAGCAACACAAACCAGAACAGAATATTTTCTCAAACATCCACAATCCAAAAACATTTAAAAGATAATTATATCAACAACATTAAAATCAATTAATGAATAAAATCAAATCAAACAATTATAAATATATGGATAGAAATATCAAACCTGGAGGGAACACCATGCAAGACATTTTGCCTTAGTCGTTGATCTCCCTAACAACATGTTATGTCCAATAATTGAACTATGATAAAGGGAATAAGTTAGGATACTTTCACTAGTGCAGAAATTGATTTTTACCTCGCCTTATATGCCTCGGTTGTCCAGGAACCGAAGCATATAATGATGCGGTGACATTTTTGCAATTTCAGACAACTTTTATGCCTCGGTTCAGCCTAACCCGAAGCAAAAGAGAGATATATGCTTCGGTTCGCCAAAAACCGGTTCCAAAGGAGGCTCATATGCTTCGGTTACACAGACCCGAAGCCAAAAACCCACTAGTTGTTACCTCTTTGACCTCGGGTGAGTATGAATCGGTGCCAAATAGGGCTATATGCCTCGGTTCAATTAATAACCGAGGCCATATGGTTTAATTAGGGCACCAAATTCGCGAGCCCCCTTTCTTTTCTTCTTCCCCGCGCCCCCTATCCGCAACAGTACCCTTTCTCTTCTCCCTCTGGCATGGCTGTTCCATGGCTCGTTGACGCTGTTGTTGCAGGTTGCTCTCGCTGCTGCAATGGAGGTGTTGGTCG
>Ga0214544_1012174_pt1 | contig 11381 bp, 8 predicted proteins | sample CNSS3metaG_FD_160074 | JGI IMG/M metagenome (GOLD analysis project Ga0214544, IMG submission 160074) | Root nodule microbial communities from cowpea collected in UCLA plant growth center, Los Angeles, California, USA - CNSS3 | ecosystem: Host-associated > Plants > Roots > Nodule | place: USA...
TTGTTTTCTCCTTGGGATTAGAGAGAATGATATGTAATTTTTTCCTTTTCTTGAATAAATTATATTCGTTGCCTATTATCTATTTTTGTTCCTTTATTTTCATCTTGTATTTTAGTTGTGAGTACCTATGCTGGTACTCTGATACCCAACAGTGGTATCAGAGCTATTGGTTCGTGTGATTATCTTCCGCTGCTATTGTCATTAAAATAGTGCTGTGATAGTGGATAAAGTGTGGTAGTGTGAAAGTGCATGTCTAGGAAAGTTCTGGCTAGGAAAGACTTGGTACTTAAGCGTGTCCATTAGTGACCCACCTCTCTTTCCTGGGAATTACCTGGTGCACTGGTTCACGGTCTGCCTCCATTGTTCCAGTAGACAGTACTATTCATAGTGAGAAGTGCATAAGTCGGTTTTAAAGCCATGACAACAAGATACGAGATAGAGAAGTTCAATGGGAAAAATTTCTCATTGTGGAAACTGAAGATGAAGGCAATTTTGAGAAAGGACAATTGTCTAGAAGCAATTGAAGAAAAACCTGCAGGCATTACAGATAAAAAGTGGAAGGAAATAGATAACAATGCTATAGCAAATTTGCACTTAGCATTGGCAGATGCGGTTTTATCCAGCATTGCGGAGAAGACTACAGCGAAGGAGATTTGGGATACTCTCACAAGCCTGTACGAGGTTAAGTCACTTCACACAAGAATATTCTTGAAGAGAAAACTCTATACTCTTCGAATGAGTGAGTCCACATCGGTAACAGACCACATCAACAATCTAAATACGTTGTTTGCCCAACTTTCAGCGGCAGATTTCAACATAATTGAAAATGAACGTGCGGAGCTTCTACTACAAAGTTTACCTGATTCATATGATCAGCTTGTCATCAACATTACAAATTACAACGTTGCTGACCTCCTACACTTTGAGGATGTTGCCGGAGCTCTTCTTGAAGAAGAATCCAGGCGAAAGAACAAAGAGGATATGGTGGAAAGTGCAAGGCAAATAGAAGCTTTGGTGATGACGAGAGGTAGATCAACAGAACGTGGATCTAGTGGGAGTCAGTCTCATGATAGATATCAAAGTAAGAAGCATCTCAAATGCTACCATTGTGGCAAAAGAGGGCATGTGAAGAAAGATTGTTGGCATTTGAAGAATGGAGGAAAGAACTCTGAGGCATCAACCTCACAAGGTTGTATGGCAAATACCTCGGAGGACGAAGATATTCTGTGATGAAGAGGAGAGATCTGGTAAGTCATGAAAGCTCAGAAGATCATGGCAGATGTGTATGTGCTTTTGGAGATACGTTGCAGGATGCTAATGCAATGATTGCATCGACAAGTCAAGAAGAAGCGGTGTTGACGTGACATCGTAAACTTGGGTATAAGTTAGAGCGAAGTTTGCAAATCCAGGCAGAACGTAATCTCTTACTCGGGCTCAAGAAGTTTTTTTTATCTCTACACGAGCATTGTGTGGTAAGCCAACAAACATAGTCATAGATCGCAGATTGCTAGTTTGACTACCAAGAAAAAGGAAAACACAAGAAGACTTGGTTTATTCTGATGTAAGGGAATCACCAGAGTTATCACTAGGAGAATCAAAGTTTACTCCAGGAGATTGTGGGTGTACTACATCAAGAGAAAGTCAAATGTGTTGTTACCAGTTCAAGGAATCCAAAGCACGAGTAGAGCTTGAAACTGGGGAAAATTAAGTGCTTGGGCTATGCTAACAATGTGAAGGGGTACCACCTGTGGGTCCCACTACCCACAAGGTTATTGTTAAGCAGAAATGAAATGATGCTCCAACCAGAAGGCGTTAAAGAACAAGAAAACTTGGTTTGCATGGTTGAACAAATCTCAGTACGGTTTAAAGAGAGCTCAGGTGTTCGTACCAGAGATTTGATTCCTTCATAAGCCTCAGTTACAACAGACTGGGTGTTTAGACCATTGATGTTGTATGTGGATGACATGTTGGAGGTAGGCCCCAACAAAGTTCAAATCCAGGAATTGAAGGCACAAATGGCTAGGAAGTATGAGAAGAAGGACTAGGAACCAGCAAACAAGGATTTCAGGGATGCAAATACACCGAGACAAAAAAAAAAGATAGGAAGGTTTGGCTTTCCCAGAAGAAATACTTACTGATAATCTTGCGACGCTTCAACATGCAAGATTGCAAGCCAATTTCGACCCCACTTTCTATCAATTGTTCCTCACGTATGAGTCCTAGCAGTGAAGCGGAGAGGATGGAGAGGTCTCGAGTACCGAGTGCATCGGTGGTGGACAACCTTATGAATGCTATGATGTATACAAGACCAAACATTGCACAAGCAGTGGAAGTGGTTAGTAGGTTCATGGCAGGTTTGGTGGAGAGCAGTGAATTAATGACAAGAGGTCCTTAGAAGGAACCTCGGGTGTTGCATTTCATTTTGGAGGATCAGAATTATGTGTCAATGAAGTCTACATGGATTCGATCCTACTGAAGTCTATCAGAAGAACAAACAACATGAAGGCAAAGAATAAAGCATGGTGTGAAGATTTGATTAATTTCATCAAAATCTTCAAGTGGGAGATTGTGAGAAAAGAAGTCCCACATCGAAGGGAACTACTTTGGGGCTTACTTTTAATGTTATAAAAGGAGTCTAGTGTTTCCTTAGGAAATCATCCCAAAGTCTCTCCCTTTCTATTCCTTTTTGATTTATTTTCTTGAGAGAAGAATTAAGAGAGAATATTAGTTTCTCCTCTAAAAGAGAAGGTTAGTTTCTCCTTTAAGGTTCTCCTTGTATTAGTTTTCTTATTTCTAAGAGAGGGGTTGTCATTGTTTTCTCCTTGGGATTATTAGAGAGAATGATATGTAATTTTTCCTTTCCTTGAATAAATTATATTCATTGCCTATTATCTATTTTTGTTCCTTTATTTTCATCTTGTATTTTAGTTGTGAGTACTTGTGCTGGTACTTTGATACCCAACATGAAACAAGTCGGCTTCAAACTCTCGTAGGTGAGCTTCAATATTAGTGTGGCTATGGTCAGATTCTAGCAACGACTCTGTTTTACTCATAACTGAATGCACTGATTGAGGTGGGGGAATAAGATTGCTAAGGTAATTGATTTTGCTCTTGCTAGTGGATTTAATACACGGTCAAACAGTTTCATCCTTTTTTCTTAGTAATAGCTTTGAGATGTCCATGCACCAGTACAAACAGGGGATTTGGTCGCGGTTATTTTTACTATTTTGCCATGGTTTCAAAATTGAGACATATAAAGTCGAGGCCAAAAAGTCACTTTTTTACCTCAGTTGAAAACCGAGACATATTCAACAGCTACTGCCTCGGTTCTATAAACAATCGAGGCCTAATGAGCATTAAAAAAAAATCAGAACTGGACTTTCTGCTTCGGGTATAGTTGCAACCGAGGCAGAAAATTGATTAAAATTAAAAAAAAAAATATGGGTTGAATACTTTCATCACTCTACAACCCAACAGATCCCACTTTTCCTTGTCCAATAGTTTCCTGCTCTTCCTTGGAGCCACTTTCACATGAGCCGGAACCAGAGGTGCCTCCTCCACCAAGGAATTCCAGCACGTGTGCGTCGCTCACCAATGCCGTTCAAGCCACCGCACCAGAACCTCTTCCACCATGGAAGCCACCATCTTCCTTCTCGCCGGCGAAACGCAACAGCCATGGAAACTTTGCACCTGCAACCTACCACCATCTCCGTTCACAGTCGCAGCAGCCACAACAGCGGAAGCGCAACACCAGATCTGCACCACCACCATCTTCTCACAGAACCACCGCACGCCATTGCAGCAGCATTTTCCGCGTCGCACATCACGCACCTGCAACAAGCAACACCGGCACAACAACGAGGTGGACGCGCACAGCAGCGACGGCGACAACTGCGGTGGATGCGCACAGCAGCGGGGGCGGACGCGCACAACAACGGTGGCGGCAGTTGCGGTGGACCGGCACAGCAGCGAGGTAGATGCGCACAGCAGCGGCGGTGGACGCACACAGCAGCGACGGCGACTTGCGGTTGACGCGCACAGTAGCGACGACGACAACTACGATGGACGTGCACAACAACGGCGGTGGACGTGGAGAACAAAGGTGCCAACGGGAGCCACGCGAAGAGGATGAAACAATAGCGCAGATAAGAGGGAACCAGTGGCTCGCGAAGAGAAATGCGAAAAAGATGATATATTTGCCCAATTTTAAACCCTAGACAGAACCTTTCCCCTTCCGCTTTTTGCCTCGCGTACCCTAAACAAAAGCTTTTTCAAAAATGCTGTCCCTTTTTGGCTTCGGGTCTTGTTGGATCGAGGCCTATAGCACTCTTTGGCACCGGTTTTGCGTGAACTAAGGTCTATAGCTGTCTTTGGCTTCAGGTGTTAGCTGAACCGAGGCATAAAACTTGGCTGAAATTGCAAAAATGTCACCGCGCCATTATATGCTTCGGTTCCTGGTCAACCGAGGCATATAAGACGAGGTAAAAAGAAAATTTTGCACTAATGATGTTCATGTCTGTTGCCAATGTCAATCTTAGTAATGTGTCTGGTTTTCTTAGTTTAGATGAAGTCTTTTTGAGTGATTCAGTGGATGTGAGTTCCTGATGCACATTCAGAAGACTGAATGTGTTCAAGTACCACATTAGTTTTGTTTACAATTCCATATATCTCAACAGTAATTAGTACCTACAAAGATCTCATTTACGCCCATAATTTGATGTGAATCTATATTTTTTTTGTGGTGTTTCAGAATCTGTCGCCCTTTATATAAAGATTCATAAAGCTAAATGATATGTTTAGAAACTAAATATCATATTATGAAAGGATACTAGATACAAATACTAAATTTTGTTGACTATTGATCGTGGGGCGATTGGAGTTAGTATCTGCAGTGGCCGAAGGCAATATGTGAAACATCTGAAGGTGGTGTTAAATAAAAAACCTTGAAACAGGAGAAATGAATCTGCGATAAAAAAATCCTTTAAAAAAATTGCACAGATTAATATCTAATAAATAAAAGAAAAATTCTTTCTACTACACTATTTATGTACTCTTGATTATTTATTCTTGAGTGAGATTTTTTACTATACTATATGAAATATAGATATGTCGTTTCTTTTAAAGTATTTATTAACTTTTTTTTTTTTTTATCATTGAAGGTTATAGTGTTGCAAATTAGATTTTTTATTCTAATATTGTAAATAAAAAAAAAAACATGTAAGACTAAGATACAAATCTATTAGAAACTTAATTAGTCATGATATTATTTTTCTTTATTCTGTTAGGTCAAAAAGAAATATTATGGTTTCATTTACTAAAGAGTTGACATGTCAACATGTACTTGAATCGTTAAAGTGAATGAAACTAAAACTCATAAATTATTGTAATAATGGACACTCATCTCTACATGAATGATGATATCTAACCATATGTGTCTCAACCCAAATTCCTTTTAATCCTTTCATTCATTTAAAATTTTATTCTATATTGTTATTGTTTTGTTATAAGAATTATTTAGCTTCATCAATATATTCTTTTATCCCTATTTATGTGTTATTATTATTATTATTATTATTATTATTATTATTATTATTATTATTATTATTATTGTTATTATTATTATTTGTTAGGAATATTCCAAGTGTGAGTCAAAGTCCCACATTGAATATAATAGACAAAGTTAAACATTATATAAGATGAAAGGTCCATAACCACATTGTCTTAAGGTTAGGGTAAAAGTAATGTCAAATGTCTTATATGTGTAAGACCAATGTCATATATATAGAACCACAATCTCTCAATAACTATAACCATACCTCATATGAAACATAATCCAACTATAATCATAACTCATATGTAGGGATGTCAAAAAAATTTATACCCGTGAGTATCCACGGATAAAACCCGCAACAGGTAAAAAATGAATATTAAAAATGGATACCCGCGGGTACGTGTATTTTTGATACCCGCACGTTAACAGGGTGGGTACGGATATCATAGTATCCGTACCTGGGGATACCTATACCCGCTATAATTTAATACACAAAAATATATTCATATATATATATATATATATATATATATATATATTAGTAAAAAACATTCTGACCTAATTTTTTCTAAGCTGCACATGTTGTCTTTTGTTTTCATTCTTCCAACTTCAAGTATGCACATCTTATCTTTTGTCTTCATTCTTCCAACTTCAAGTATTGATACGTTGTCTTCTTCTAGATACACCCCTTAACATCCTTCTCTTTCCTTTATTTGAAATTGGGCCAATACATCAAACCATATATAGATAGTGATGGAGTCTTACAATCTGTAGGAATCCATTGTGTGCCAAGCAGCGTAGAGACTCTTCACACCTCTAACTTTAGTTGGTGGAATTTGTAGGATGGATACCAAGTCTCTACACTGCAAATGTTGAAGTGCAATTATTTTTGTTAATATTAGTTAGATAATTTATAGTTTTCTGCCTTTATAAGCTACGCAAAGCATTTGACATTTGCATCACCAAAACACGTATAAGAATCAACAACAACGAACAAAACCTCATTACCCTAATGGTGTGTTTGGATGAGGCAATTCAAGAGGGTGATTCCTTTATTTGGAGAATTTGAAATTATTTGCAATGAAATGCTTTGTTTGGATAGAGAAATTAAAAAACATTTAAAATGCATGCATTTTTTTGAAGTATTTCAATTAGCTTAATTAGAAGAAATTCAAATACCCTAAAATAATGTGGAATTTGAAATTCTTCTCACTCAACCTCACTCTAGACTCAACCCCAAACGGACCCAGCAAAGTCGACAACCATGACAGGTTGGGTTAGCTAGATGACCAGACGGATCAGACTGACCTGATGACATAAACGAGTCGAGCAGGCTCGACAACCACGATGGGTGGGACGGCCTGACAACCCAAACGGATTAGACAGGCCCGATGATCTGGACGCGTCAGAGGGCCCGACGACCCAGATGGGTCAAACAAGCCTGATGACCCAAACGGTTTAGGCAAACCCGACGACCCAGACGGACAAAGGTGACTAGATGACACATATGGCTCGGGCGGGCTTGACAACTAAAATAGGTCTGTCAAGCTCGACAACCCACACCGCCCAGGTAGGCCCGACGACCAAGATGTGTCGGGCTGGCCCAACGTCCCAAACGGACCTCACTGGCCCTACAACATAAATGGGTCAGGCGGGCCTAACAATCCAAACATGACTGACGATCCAGACGAGTCAGGTGGGCTTGAAGACAAAGACGGGTTGAACCGATTTGACAACCAAGACGGGTCAGCGGGTCCGATGACCCAAGCAAGACGGGCGAGCTCGGCGACCCACACAGGTTTGGTGGGCCAAACGACCTAAAGCGTCAAGCGAGCCTGATGACCTTGATGTATGGAGTAGGCTCAACGACCCGACCGACCCGTTGACCCGACAAGCCTAACCGACTCATGTCTAAATTTATCATGAACTCAAAACATAATTAGACCTAAAATAAATATTGATAAAATGAAATTTTATCTCACAAGAAATTCAATTGTTTTATCCAAACAAGAAATTGAAATATAAAGTATTTTAATTTCTTTATCCAAACAAGTTATTTAGAAAATGAAAGAAATTTAATTGCAAGCAATTCAAATACAATGCATTTCAATTTCTTAACATTATTGAAATGCTTCATTCAAACAAAGGTAAATACATTTTTGATTGCATAAATGATAATGACATGGTGTTATCGAAATCAGTTAAAACAAAGTTCTCGTACATTCATCACGAGTTTCCATTTTTAATAGAAAGTGAAAAAAAAATACAAATTTTGAGGTATAATTCAAATTTATATTGCTTTAAATCCATTTAAATGGATTTATCCTAAATCTAAATAAGTTATTTTGGATTTTAAATCCAATCCACTTAGTTGAACTTAGATTGGATTATTAATTTTTGAATTTCAAAAAAATAAAAATCAAAGTGCATCTAAGTCGAGTAAAGACGAAAAAATGTTAGGTCAAATCAAATCAGTCAAGGATTTAAGGATGAGCAAGGTTCGCTTAGAGCAAATGATGAGCGGAGTTAGCCTAAGACAAAGGTCAAGTCAAGTCCCACATCAACTAGAGATAAGGACAATTCACAATATATAAAGAGGTGTAATCCTCACGTTACAAGTCGATTTTGTGGGATTGAGTTAGGCTTAAAACCCACTTTTAATATGGGATCAGAGCTAGGTTAGAGCCTATCCTAACAAGATTTTTTAGACATTTTGTTTCACCCGCTATTAGGTCACTAACGGATCATCCATTAATTTCAAGTCTCAGAGATGTATACCTCGGGGTGTGTTGGAAGTCCCACATCGACTAGAGATAAGGTTAATTCACAATATATAAGTGGGTGCAATCCTCACCTTACAAATCGGTTTTGTGGGGTTGAGTTAGGATTAAAACCCACTTCTAACAAACCTACTTAAACCTAAGTCGATCCAAGCCGAAGCTTTAGTCAAGTCAGTTCGAGCCGAAAAATCGATCCTAGTCGGTCTGAGTCAAAAGTTGACTCGAGTTAACTCAATCCGTGGATATAACCTAATTGACAAAATGAATTCAATTTAGATTTAATCAAATTTAAAAAAAAAAAACTCAAAATAAAATTAATCTATTTAAAATTAATTTAAATTATAAATCTAATACATTTAGATCTAGATTGGATCTAAACGTGATTTTTTGAAAAATATAGTCCATGTCCTTTATAAATAAAGCAAAACACTGTGACACATTCCATCAGATTTTGTATCTCTGAGTCTTGTTTCTTATCAAATCTTCTTTTTTTATTCTAGTCGCATTTTCTTACCAATCATTTATTGAAACAGGAAAATAAGCATTGCGACCTTGTTTGTTTCATAACATGCTTTTAAGAAATGCATCAGCATAACTTTAGTATTCAAGGATAGATCTGAATAAGAGACAAATGTTCTGTCAAAGGAGATATCTTGTAGCTCTGGAATCCTGCTTCCACAAACAATTTCCTCCATTCTTCTTCACTTCTTTCTTTCCCATTAAAAAGACATGACATTTTCACATCCATGAGGAGCTTTAGGCCAGTAATTCCATGCTCATCTTGGCCTTCGTTTATCACAGATTCTATCACAATTACTTTTCCTCTTTTGCCTTTACCAGAAATAGCTTCTTTGCAATTTTCTAATATCTTCTTACAATCCTTGTCACTCCAATTATGCAAAACCCACTACAGAAAGATTTACAATTTTTTTAAGAACATGAATCCAATAGTAAATTCGTATTCTAATTTATAAAAGAAAAAGTTGTTGTAGTGAAAGAAGTTTAGGAAACATTCGTTTAGAGATGCCTACCTTGAGTAGAACCGCATCTGCCTTGGGAATAGATTCGAACATGTCACCACCAACATATTTCAAATCGTTGGTTCCCGACAAGTTCTCCACAACTTGTTGACGGTCTAACACGGTGCACTTCACGTTTGGAAATGCATCAGAGATAGCCTTGGCTGTGGTTCCAGTTCCACCACCTACATCAACAATGGACTCCACTCCTTCAAACACCCAATTGCAACCTCTTAATGCCACGTTCATCATTTGAGAATCACTAGCCATTGCCTTATTAAACAAGTTGTTTTTTTCTTGGTTTTTACCAAGAAAACCCCACGCTTTTGATCCTAGGGAGACATCAAATAGTGTAAGATCATCCTCATACGTCCACTTCTTCAAGTGAGACCATACAAGTCCTCCACTTGGGTTAATTAAAAGCTCTGCCATTGGCGCAAGACTAAGGTGAGTGTCTTTGACAAGAAGCTGTGATGCAGCAGTTAGAGCATATGCTTCCTTTTCTTCTGTGTTGTGATGGTCTCTTACAATCTCAAGAAATCCACTGTGTGCCAGGTAGCGTAAGAGACTGTGCACACCTCTAACTTTAGTTGGCGGAATTTGTAGAATGGATACCAACTCTGTCAGTGTAATTGGTTGATGATGGTTGTGGATTATGTCAGGTATGCCAAGCTCAATCATCCATCTAATACTCATACCATCTAATGCATAAGAATGCAAGTGTTTGTACAAGTGAACTTGACCTTCAAACATCTCACTTGCTTTAAGGTCATTATTTGAAGCCATAATTTGATGTGAATCTGTATGTTGTGTGGTGGTGTTTCAGACTTTGTTGTCCTTTATATAAAGATTTAAAAACCTAAATTTGTAAATTTCGTTTTTAGTCTATTTAGATTTGAATCCACGGTAAGTTGAATTGATTATTTTCAGAATTATGACGTCGTTTTTTATTTCATTAAATTCTTAACATCTCTGTGTTTTCAGAAATAAAATATACCACGAGTTTCAGGTGCTATTCCCCGTCAATTTGTTTTGTTAAAATAATTAGAAAGCCCCTCAATTCAGTTTATAAAGATCTATCTCTGTCTATACATGTACAATATTAATTTATGTACAAGTGGAGAAGTTTACGGAATTAAGAAGAAAAAAAAATCCACTTGGTTTCATATATGTTACAGTTCAAAGCCATTGGTTTGGCGAACAAAAGTATACACCGAAAATATGCAAGAAAATTAAAAAAAAAAAAAATACGAGATTGTATAAGAAGTTATCTAAAAATTATAACAAGTCGTGGAGAGAATTAGATAGATAGATTTATAATATATAAATAAATAAATTATTTTACAGATCAATTTTGTAAGATTAAATAAAATGAGTTAAACATAAAATATATTTTTTTAAAGAAATCTGTATTTATTTTACTTAATTCTATTTTATGGTAAAATTTATCTATTTTATAGTAATATTGAATTGAGTAAAAGTAAAATTAATCGTTTTATATAATATTGTCATGTTAGGGTGTGTGTATTTATTATAGGCTTTCATACGAATTATTTTAAATCGATACTTTCTGATAGATTGATTGGTTGTAAAAAGTATAGTTCTTAAATAACTATTAAATTCAATACACAGGAAATTAGAGAAGATATGAGCTAATATAGCTGGTTTACGTCAACTTCTGGTTTTTTTATATATAACTTCATCAACATACGAGGAATCTGATTGATTTAAAAAATTACATGTGTGTTTTCAATTATTATATTATTATTAATTATTATATATTAATAATAATAATAATAATTATTATTATTATTATTATTATTATATATATATATAACATAATTTATTATATATATATATAATAAATTATAATAATAAATGATATATATTTTTATATATAATAATAATTATTATTATTATTAATATATAAATATATATATATATATATATAATACTAAAAATATTTTTAAAAATATAATGATTAATATATTAATATATAATAATTAATAATTAATAATATATAAAATAATA
>Ga0214544_1012178_pt1 | contig 11379 bp, 7 predicted proteins | sample CNSS3metaG_FD_160074 | JGI IMG/M metagenome (GOLD analysis project Ga0214544, IMG submission 160074) | Root nodule microbial communities from cowpea collected in UCLA plant growth center, Los Angeles, California, USA - CNSS3 | ecosystem: Host-associated > Plants > Roots > Nodule | place: USA...
TTAATGCATATGTAGTACTATTACATTTATATACAAATTAATGTAGTCAACTAAATTTGAAATGAAAAGATTTAAAATCTGATTTTGGGCCACAAAATGAACATATCAGGAAAAGGATGGCGGGCCAACCCGCCGGCCCGCCGGCCCGCCACCCCACGAGCCGGGCCCAAAAAAACAACCCATTTTGCCTTGTCGGGCCAGCCCGGCCCGTCCCATTTAAAACGGGCCAAAAACGGGCCGGGCCAAAACGGGCCGGGCTGGCCCGTTTTGACACCCCTAACGCAAACACGATAGCGTAACACCAGTAGTAATTAAAATCATTAGGAATACACAATCTTAGAATACGATTTTTGGAAATACATACTCCACCAATTTCAAATTACGTATTCCAACGTACTCTATTTGAATACTTCCCGAAAGTTTTCTCAAAATGTAAAATTACGCTTTCAAAAATACACTTCGCAACTCCCAAGCCAACCAATCCTCAAATATGTATTTCCTAAGCATATTCCTCAACTCCATTTTCAGATAAGCTCAACTGCGCTGATTCAGCCAACATAACATAAAAAAATATAACATTTCATACCTAAAATTGTGGAATTTCTTCCTGCAGCCTGTGTTTCTTAAAATTTCAATTATAATTTCTGCAATTTGTAAATATTATGAAATACACAATCAAGCATTTAAAAATATTATTTTCATACATTTTAGATTGTACAATAAAAAAATATATAGATTTATATTATACAAACAAATTTATATTTTAGATTGTTTTAACCTATAATATAAATTTGGAATATAATTCAAAATCTAATCCGTAATGTAAATTTATAATTTAAATTGTACAATAAATTTGAAAGATAATCTTAAAGACAAATTTCATTTAAGATTATACAAATTTATATTACAAATTATATGTAATGTAAATTTAAAAAATAATTCGATACATAAATTTATATCAGGAATTGTATGATCATAATGTAAAATTGCGTTACAGATTATTTTGGCCTTGGACTCTTTATTTCGTATCGGTTTACGGGTGTATTTTAATTATGTAATCGGTGTTTTTGGTCTCTTTTCTTGGTATGTTTAGTGTTTCGGGGTATAGGAGCCAAGCATCTACAGTCAACACTTAAGTTACTTTTTAATCCTTTTTATGTGTTCTCCTCAAGTAACTCGTCGAATCCTCTGTTCAACACAATCTTCCTTCTCCCTCGATCGGTCAGGCGTGCGATCGGTGTACCTGTCTAAAAGGTTTCGATGCTTAAGTCAGTTAAGATCGATCGGTACATAATTGTAACTGATATAATAAATGCGAATTAAAGATCCTCACCAACTTACCTTGGGCCCCTATTTATAGTTTCCGGTGTGGGTCTGTAATTAGGGTTCCTTAATCATGGTCCAATTGCATTTTAATTTTGATTACTGACTTGCTTTATCTTAATTAATGTCTAACTGATTGATCCAGGTTTTGGTTTGGCCGACCGACCGAAGGTCGTTCGGCCTGACGGGTGTCCTTATAGGTGAGGGTCTCCATGAAGGTGGAGACAAAGTGCAATTGGAAATGAAGGCGGAGGGAGTGTTTAATCTGTCTGGCCGACGGGTAGCCAATTTAGTGTGTCCAGAGCTGAGACTCCGATTGGCTAGTCGCCTCAGCGTCCAATGTGAGGTTTGCCTGTACAGTACATTTAGAAAGGTGTGTGCAATTGTCAGTTGCAACGTGCTTATGAATTGTAGCTAAAATGGAGGAGATTAGAGTTTCTCAATCTTATACTTGTGTTGTGTAGGTAAGTGGGTGTTTGAAATTTTGTTAACGATAAAGTACCGTGAAAGAAGAAAAGAGGTCAAAGAACAAGGGAGAGAGGTGCAGGGGAATCTACTATGCAAGTGGAGGGGGTGAAGGAGGTGCAAGGCATGAGAAGAAAGAGAAGATTAAGATTTTTAATAATTTTTTAATAAAGGATATTAAAGATATTTAGTTTTATGGGGATGTAGGAAGAAGCACCCCTAAAACAACATACCATGGGTCTCTCTAACTTTCACTAACCAAACTCTTGTTGGAGTAATCTCGTCGAGTTATAGCAGTCCTACAAACCACCATCTTTGTAAACAAGGCCAATTGATCTTCGTAAACAAGGCAGTTTCAACTAAGAATGTAATAGTGTGTTTGGATAAGGTATTTTAATAAAACATTTATTTTTTTTAAAGAATTTTTTTTAATGAAATACTTTGTTTTGATAAAGAAATTAGAAAGTATTTAAAATGCAATCATTTTTTTAGTATTTCAATTAGTTAAATTAGTAGAAATTCAAATACCCTCAAAATAGGTGAAATTTGAAATTCTTCTCACTCAACCTTACCCTCAAAATAACCTAAATGGGTCGGGCAGGTTCAACGACCAAGACGAGCCAAATGATCAAGACGGATCGGGTGGGCCCAATGACCCAAACCGGTCGAGCAGGCCCGGCGACCTACACTTGTTGGGTGGGCCAAACAACCTAGAGGTGTCGACGACCCAACGACCCAAACGTGTTAGGCAGGCCCAACGACCCATACAGGCCAGACTGACCCAACGACCCAAATGGGCCCGACCGACCCAACAACTTGTATGGGACCGACCAGCCTGACAACCCAGACGAGCCCAACAACACGTATGTGTCCGACCAACCAGACAACCTAGATGGACTTGACTGGCCCACCGACCCAACAACACGTATGTGTCCTAGATGAGCTCGACGACCTAGGCCCAACTGGCCTGACGACCCAAGTTGTATCAATCGGGTCGATGACCTAGTTGGGTCGGCCCGACCAAACAACATAGACTGCCCGAGCGGGTCTAGCTCGTTTGGGTTTCCCAACTGGTCTGCCTGTCCAAGTCGTTGGATCATACCAGCCCGACTAGGTCGTTGGGTCCGTCCGACCCATCTGGGTCATCGAGCCCGTTTCCAAATTTATCATGAAATCAAAACATAATTAAGCCTAAAATAAATATTTTTAAAATAAAATTTTATCTCATAAGAAATTGAATTGTTTTAACCAAACAATAAATTGAAAGATAAGGTATTTTAATTTCTTTATCCAAACAAGTTATTTAGAAACCATGCATTTCAAATACAAAGCATTGTTGAAATGCTTCATCTAAACATAAGATAAGGGTAAAATTGAGACTCTAAAATTGATAAATTGCAGGAAGCAATTGCCTTCGATTGACTTTGATTTTCCTAGTGTGTCAAGCGGGATACAATCAATTTCAATTTAAAAGAAACAAAAATAGGAAATTAATAATTTGCAAGTGGCAAATACAAGATCACAAACAGTGGCATAATTTAACTAAACAATAGTTAATTACCTTTTGCAGATCTAGACTCGCTTGTGTAACCAATTTTCCAGTTTTCAACATGTTTTCAATTGCTGCATTGATGCATTTTTATCCATGATTCTCTTAACTTGAACTACTACAATAAAGCAAACAATGAAATGACTAGAGGTGTCAATTTGGCCCATAGCCCATGGACCAGCCCTGGCCCACTCTTCATAAAGTCCCCCTTTTATGGGGGCCCCAAATGAGGGGGCCAAAAAAATGCCCCAGCCCCTAAAGCCCCCCCTCTAGTGGGTTAGGGCTAGGGCTAAGGTGTGTTAGGGCCCCCAAATAATACTACATTAAGTTAGAGTCAAAGATCAAGTCGAGCAACCTGGAAGGGCCCGATGATACCGACAAGCCTGACGACCTAGACAAGCACGATGACTCGAACGGGCCCGACGATCTAGAAGACCTTGACGATCCCGACAGGCCCAACGACACGGATGAGCCCGAAAACCCAAACGGATCTGACGACCCAAACCGGCCCCATGATCCGGACGGGCACGGCGACATGGACGGGCCTGACGATCCAAGCGAACCCGACGACCCAGACAAGAATGACGATCTGGATAGGCTGAACGACCCCAATGACCTGGATGAGACCGACTACCCGGATGAGCCCTACGACCTGGAAGGGTCCGACGACTCGGACAGGCTCGACGATCCGGACGGGCCTTCTAAACTGTCGGGAAGCCGTGCAGGTCGTCGGACCCGTCCGAATAATCTGATATGTCCGAATCGTCGGGCCCGTCTGGATCGTCGGGCTTGATGGTTTGGAAGGACCCGTCTGGGTCGTCTAGCCTGTCCGGAGTGTCGGGCCTGTCTGGGTCGTCGGGCCCGACAGTTCGGAAGGGTCCGTCTTGGTCGTCGGACCCATCCGGATCATTGGGTCCGTCCAGTTCGTTGTGCCCGTCCGGATCGTGTGTTCCACTTCACTTGTTTTCTTTTTCATACAACCAACAATCCCAACGGAACCCAAAGAAAAATTGTAAAACCCATAATTCTCCATTTCTCACTTTCTCACTCTGCAACGTCCTAAGAGGAAGAAAATACGGCAGTTTCAGTTTAACTATTGATGAGATATCTTTGAAAGTTTTAAATTTTATTTCATTGAAATATTTTAGGAAACTTTAAATGTTATTTTTATTCATTTTAATTGTACATTAGTTTTATTATTAGCCTATTAATTTTACAATTTTTGAAAGATTTGTTTTCTAGAATAAGTTTCGGCTTATTTTCTAAATTATCCTATGAATGTATATATTTTTTAAAATTAAATTAAATAAATATGAATATATTAAATATATGTAACGAGACTGGATAAGAAAGAAAAATATTTTCTTTTAATTTTGAGATATTATTCTAATTCTTGGGATAATTTGATTTTATGGTTGATTGCAGTATTTTTTGTTGTGTAAACTCTAAAACACAATCGTATAAATACTAAACTGTAGCTTTCTTGCGTTTGTATTCTTATGGTTTGCATTGCAGCTCTCATTATTTGGTCTCTGTGCTTAACTGTAATGACTTAAATGGAAAATAGTGACAAGTCTCACACTGTACGAGAATTGAAGAGTGTTCATTCAACCTATGAAGAAAACAAAATTATCTAATATGTCTCAACTCATTAAGACCATGATGTTCTTGTTAAAGATGATTCTACCTTTAATGGAATATCTGAATTTTTCCATTACGAGTCGATCTTTGATGTTTGAATCCATTAGCAACATAGAAAAAATTCAGTTATTATCGTTTAAGACATCCTTCATTTGGTGTAACAAAGCTATTCTTTCCTTGTTTAATAATTTAAATAGTAAAGTGTTTATTACGAGGTGTGTGAGCTGACAAAACACAAATGTGTACCTTTTCCATTTAAAAATCAAATAAGCATTTCTCCTTTTTATCTTGTTCATACATATATGTGATCCTAATTTTTCAATAAAAAACATAAAATAAAAACATGGAACCACACTAAATTTATGATAAAAATTATATTGTAAATATAGATAAAAAAAATCTATTATAAAAGAAAAAAAAAATCATGATTTTCTTCATGAAAATAATTTCATACTTTAAACTCATAGCACAATAAAAAAAGACAAATTTCTTGATATATTAAAAAATTTATTATTAATCAATGCTCTCACGTTCCAAAACAAACCTTTAAATTTTAGAAGTTTTTGTTTCTCACATATGTGTTAAGAAATTTTTAGTTTTAGCTTTATATAAACTATCTTTATTTTAATTTTACATATTATTAATCCATCACCATCTTCAAAAATACAAGTCATTATGAACTTGAACAACAAATAAAAAAGGTAAACCGATTAGTGCATGCGGAGGCGTGCCGTATACACTATTAACACTGACTTTTCCCACTTCGTACCGTACATGACATATGTGCATATATCACAGCTTTCGCTTTCACGTGAACACCTAAAACCGTGGATCTGAATTCCCTACACTTACTATTTTCTCCTATTCCTACACTCACTTCATCCAAACCATTCATAAGCATCCCACGCTTCACATTCAGGATACAAGACAAAATCTGAACCGTATATTCTCATCCAACGACTCTACTTGTCTGAATGCACCAAACAATAAAAGAACTGACAATAGCAAATGTAATCCCTCAAACCGCACATTTTCACCGTTCACTGCTACATGCTCATGTTTTTTCCTATAAATAGATAAGTTGCATCGCACTTACACAATAGTCAACCTATCAAAAACCAGTGTTTTGGTCCTTTTATATCTAACTGGTTACTATCATCATCGAGAAAGAAATGGCAAAGTTAATCAAATTCTTTGAGTTGAACACAGGAGCCAAGATTCCTTCTGTTGGGTTGGGCACATGGCAAGCTGAACCAGGAGTTGTAGCAGAAGCTATCACCAAAGCCATTGAGGTAACTAAAAACTTTACTTCAATTAACATTTTCCCCTTTTTCAATAACACAAATTACCAAAGAAACTTTCTGTGTTACCAAAAGTTATAGCGTTTTGTGTTTCACTTATTTAAGTAGTCCAGGATTGGTTTTTTGGTTTGATCTGTTTTGGGAACATTTTTGTTGTTTCGAATTTTCCTATGTGGGAGTGATAACTGATTTTGTTGTTGGGTCAACGTTGTTCAGGTTGGATACAGGCACATTGACTGTGCTGAAGCTTATAAAAATCAAGCAGAGGTAATAATAATTCAAGTTGATCACTTTTAAATTTCAGGGTTCATTTTTTGTTTTATCTTTTCAGTTATTGATTTTGCAGTATTGCCTTTGCTCTGACATAACATGTGAACTGTGAAGAATTGTTATATGTGGGATGTTGAAGTTTATGTTGATGTTGTATAGTTTTGCTTTAATAAAAATAGAGAAGTAGATGGAATTAGGGATGAAAAAGAAATATCCGCACTCGGGTATTCACAGAAAAAATTTGTGGCCGATAATTAATTTGTGCAGATATTTATTATTCACGCTTACGTGACTATCCGTGTGTTATTCACATGAAATTAAAATTAAAATTAAATTTATATTTTTTTAAGTTAAATTTAATTAAAATTAAAATTTTATTTATATTTTATTTTATTAGGTTAAATTTTATTTAAATAATTTATAAAATATATATATTTTTTTATATATTCTCGGGTATACATATATTTACGGGTCTATGTGGACTTTAGAAAATTTTGTGATTATTTTTTAAACATGTATCTGACGACGGGTAAATGAATGGGAAATAGGTGAATTTTTTTTTTATGAATCGGATTATGGGTGGACAGTATCTGTACCCGACCCGATCCATTCTCATCCCAATGAGAAACCAATCAATTTTGGAAGCTAATTGACATTTTATTCTGAACAGATTGGTTCTGCTCTTAAGAAGCTTTTTGACGATGGTGTGGTGAAGCGTGAGGACATATGGATAACTTCCAAACTCTGGTTTGCTTTCCTTTGATAATTGTGTTCTATGTCTTTTGGTAGTTGGAAAAGGTTGTGTGTGTTTGGTTGCTGAGTGGAGATCCTTTGCTTTGTTGGCTATATTTTCAGGTGTAATGCTCATGCTCCAGAAGATGTGCCAAAAGCATTGGATAAAACATTACATGATTTGCAACTTGACTACATTGATCTCTATCTGGTAAGCATTATTAATATGTGATGGAGATTTGGGTGAAGATAAAGTGCTCTACATTCAAATTAATAGTGTAGCAAACTAGCAATACACTGTTTTGACGTTATTTTTATTAGAAATTGAGTTTAACTTTAACATAATTTTACAAAATTTAGTTCGTATGGTGAGGATCGCCTCTACTTATATATCGGAAATTGATCTGTAATTGATAAAGAATCTCCAATACATCCTCTCACAATAAAGTATGATATGTGAAACTAAATATTTGTGGATGATCCTATAACGGGTAATAATGGGTTCACCAAATTTCACTATCATAAACTCTAACACCACATCCTTACAAAATCAACTTAGTAAAATAAGGATTGTCCTACTTGTGTTATCTCCGACCGATATAAAATTTCCAACTTTTTCTTATTGGTTGAAATTCGTGTGATTTCTACTAGTTTGGTTGAAATACGGGATTTCCTTCTAGTTTGAGAAAGGAGACCCATATAGTGGGACTAATGATTCCAAACCAACATGAAATTTTTGTCTCTTTGAAAAAGAGGGTCTAAGAGTATATTGTAAGCATTATTTTACAAGTAAGGCTTTCTCAATTGCACAAAGTTCGATGGTTTCATCAATGTAATGCTGCTAACGTTGGTTATCTGGGGTTCATTCCTTTTCATTCAGTATTCTCTTGAATCTCTTTCTTCATACAAACTGAACTGATTTATGCTGCAGATCCACTGGCCAATCCGCACGAAAAGTGGATCCGTTGGAATCAAGACAGAAGATCTGGAACAACCAGACATTCCCAGTACATGGAGAGCAATGGAGGCACTCTATGACTCTGGCAAGGCCAGAGCCATAGGAGTGAGTAATTTCACTTCAAAGAAGCTTCAAGATTTGTTGGATGTAGCAAGAGTGACTCCTGCTGTTAACCAAGTGGAATTGCACCCAGGATGGCAGCAGCCAAAGTTGCATGCATTCTGTGAATCCAAAGGAATACATTTATCTGTAAGTATGCAGTATATGATACATATTTCTTGGTACTTTCATCTATAAATTATCCACTGCAAAGAAAATGATCACTTTTGGTGAAATTCTCTACAGGGCTAGCTGAAAATGAATCTGGTTTATACTCAACAACCATTCTTTATCCTTCTGATATTTGCATTCTAACTGTTTGTATATATGACAAATTTCTTTTCAGGGATACTCTCCACTAGGCTCACCAGGGAATCTGAAAAGTGACATTCTTAAGAATCCTGTTGTCGTGGAGGTTGCAGAGAAATTGGGGAAGACACCAGCTCAAGTGGCCCTTCGGTGGGGATTGCAATCAGGTCAAAGTGTGCTGCCAAAGAGTACTACTGAGTCCAGGATCAAGGAAAACTTTGATGTCTTTGACTGGTCTATTCCTGAAGAACTATTGGCCAAGTTCTCTGAAATTAAGCAGGCAAGTAGTTACTTAGTTACTTTGAGTGTGTTTAATTTTTGTTGTCAAAAACTTTTTCTAGTTTTAAAGATTCAATTAACCAGGTTGCACAGGACAAAGTGTATAATTGGGGAAGAGTTGAAGAAGACAAAAAAGAGCAACTTTCTGTTCTTCTAGATTTGAAACTACTTACATTGAAATAACTTTCAAAACTTAAAGATTTTGATGATAAGTTTTCAAAACTTGGAAGATTCTGGATGAGTAATGGATGTTTGAGTGAGTATTTGTTATGTAAAACAATTATTTAAACAAAATAGAAAGTGTGATATGGGAATTAAACATGCCCTTGGTATAATCTATTTTTTCTGTTCTTTCTCTTCTTGGTATGTAGTTCCTTACCATCTTTAACTACGTTGTATTCTAATGCCAGAAGTGGCCTTAAAGCTTGATTTTTTGAGTTAACACAAGGAATTTGGTCATACAGGATAGGCTAATTAAGGGCATATTGTACGTTGATGAGATCTATGGTGCCTATAAGAGCCTTGAAGAGCTCTGGGATGGTGAAGTCTGAGAAATGTTCATGATTTAGATGTTGACAATTACACTGTTCTTCAAGCAGATTGATTCTTCCTTTTTACCTGTTAACATCTGAAAGCCATCTGAAAGCCACCACTTATAGTGATTCAAGTGTGTTTGTGATTTTCATAAGTGTTATTGTTGTTAAGATCACATAATAAGTAGCCAATTGTTGTATCTTTTATTTGATGTAAGAAAGCTTGGTGTTGGGAATTTGACTAGTGGCCAAATGAATTTCTATCTGCAATGTCAATATGTTGTGCTTATAATCGTGTGGTATACTTGATTAACCGGTATGTGAAACCTTAGATTAGGTGACTCAATGGAATTTTCTTATAGCATGTTTGGTAAGGCATTTTAAGATGGTGGTTTATTTCTTAGGGAATTTGAAATGTTTTATAACAAAATGTGTTGTTTGGGTAAGAAAATTTTAAAGAAATTTAAAATTTAGAATTTAAAATTTAATAATTTTAAAATTTTACCTAAACAGTAAAAAGTTTGATATTTTTCATTTTAAGTTTAAATTTTAATCGTTGTAATTTGAGTGGATTTGACTTCGATTTGAGACAATTTGATTTAATTTAAATTCGAATACATTTGACTAAATATAGGATATCTTTTGAGTCAATTTGATTTAATTTAAATTCGGAAATATTTGACTAAATGTAGGATATTTTAATTAGTTTGAGCTTTCTCAACCTATACGTAGATTGACTTTTCTTGACTTGGACCACTTTGTTCAATTTGTTCAATCTAGATCTAGACTAACTCAAATTAACCTAGATTCAAGATGATTCCATTTAAATTGAGTCTTGTAACCTAAGTGCGAACCTATTTAGTTCATTTGGGACTTAAGTCTATTTGATGATAATTATTTTAAATTTAAATAGTTTTTTTAAATTTGTTGGTAATTAAAATAATTTATTTAAATAAAAAAATAAAATTCACCAAATTTGAATTACTTAATATAAAAAAATATTTAAAAAATAAGATAACTTGAAAAGAAATCAATTCAAATTCCACTTATTTAAATGTCTTAAAAATGGTAAAATTCCCTATTTAAACAAAGGTTAGAGAGTTTAAAATTTAATATAATTTAAAATGTAAGAATTTGAAATTTTGTATTTTTTTCTTTAATTTGCTATTGATTGAAATGTTATTTTATTGAGATATGATTTAGAGTTTCTCACTTAAGTTAGTTAATATTGGAGATGCTTTTTGAAAAGCTTTCATTTAATATTCAATAAAATTGTATTTTACAAATATTAATTAAAAAAATTAATCTTAATAAATCTCCATCTAAATAATTTTAATTTACATTAACAGAAAATAATCTTAATTAACATTATTTTAGAAAAAAGTAAATTTTGTAAATATTAATTATATAAATCTTAATGAATTCATTAAAAATTCATTAATATTAATATTTTTGAATTACTAATAGTTATATGGTATTTATATAATGTATTTATAGTTAATGGTGATTAAAATAATTTATTAAAAAACATAAAAAATTGACAGAATTTAAATTACTTTTAGAAATTAAAAAAATTAAATATATTAATTTAGTTTATTTAAAAGTTTAAAAAATTGTGAATCTTCTAAAAACAATTGATTTCACATTATTTAATTCGTGAAAAAATCGATTTTACATAGTTCAAGTCCTTTTTAACTGTAAAACTCAATTGTACCACAAAAGTACATAATATAATTAAATAAAGTTACAATTAAAAAATTAAAATTGCTTTAAGAAAATTAAGAACCAAAATTATATATAGTTAAAAATCAAGGAACTAAACTTATACAAAATATATATATATATATATATATATATATATATATATATATATATATATATATATATATATATATATATATATATAATAAAGATATAATA
>Ga0214544_1012179_pt1 | contig 11379 bp, 5 predicted proteins | sample CNSS3metaG_FD_160074 | JGI IMG/M metagenome (GOLD analysis project Ga0214544, IMG submission 160074) | Root nodule microbial communities from cowpea collected in UCLA plant growth center, Los Angeles, California, USA - CNSS3 | ecosystem: Host-associated > Plants > Roots > Nodule | place: USA...
TCAAGCTATGTTTTTTTTTTTTTTTGTCTTCTTTTCTGGTTATAAATTGTGTTAACTTTTTGAGGATGGTTTGGTTTGGGGACATGTTCAAGATTCAAGTTTTATCTAAAACCAATAAAAAGTAGCAAAAACTACAAATGATAGCTTCTGCACTGACATAAATCGAGTGTGATGAAACAGACAGCACGATGTATATATCAGAAGAAAGATAAACAGACTCAATCCTTTTTTCAACAATCCTTAATGAGTCCAACCATAATAAGTGCAGTTTCCTCACTTCAAAAAGACTCTATTCCAAACCAAAGCCCACAAGGGTATGTTTTAATATGTTCAAGGTGTATGTATACATGTATATATATATTTCATGTGAAGAGTTTTAACTGTAATGTCATATTCAAGTGTTGGATATATCTAGCTAGAACATGAGTTGCTTACACCAATTCATATATCAGTTTGAATCTTTATTGTGTGAATATTCCTGGTACGCACCAAATGGCTTTGCATCCTAATTGCAACTTCTGTTATGGCAATCATACAAATTGTTACTATGATTATCTGTTTTGCAAATGGGAGAGAGAGAAAGAAAAGGGTGAGAGGGGTCGTAATCTTGAACTCTTGGAGTATTGTTTAGAAGTAGAATTACTAGTCTTCAGGACCAAGAAAGCCTGGTAACATGCAGGGAAAGGACACAGACCACTAAAAGTTTATTAAAAAATTTGAAAAACTAAGCTGCAGCAAAGGACAAGGTTGTCACTCACGTGGTTCAGTTCTTTTGAAGTGATTCTGCTAATGGGGTTATGACATGTGGCTGATTCCCACAAATGAAAACCCTCGAACATGGACCAGTCAAACACAATCGGCAAATTCTTGGAGATGAAAAGGCTCTTCAGTTTGTCCTCATCCCGGTTTTGCTCTTCCATTTCCTTCTAAAACTACTTCCATCTTATATCGTCTGTGATACCACCTAAACCTAACATAATTTCATATTAAAAACTTCTTCTATATTTAATGTCCATGCTCCTTTCCCAATGCCAGATCTCAACAACGAACTAATTTCTAGCTAGATGATTCTTCTGTGTCTAATTTCTTTATGATAACTTGCTTTTGTATAATTTATATAAGATTTTACCTTTTAATTTATACATAAACTAATTTTGATTTAACAACAGGAAGATTATTTCATGTAATACGTAAAAATAAGTCATTGGTGGTGTCTTATAGATGGATTATTCCCACCTCGTGCTGTAGTTCTGATGAATCTTTTGAGAAAAAAAAATATTGGAGAGATTAAAAAAACAATGAAAGCTGAGCCAAACTCAGAAAATAATAACTGTACATTCAACTCAAAATCTTATTTTTACTGATACAAAACTTAAACTTATATCCGAACAGTTTTTTTGGTTTGGAATGGAAGCTGATTGTAAAATTGATGCAATTAAACTGTTTGATGATTTTGAAAATGGTTACTGCTGAGCATGGATAGTATATAATAAAAGACGTGTGAAGAAGAGTAATGAATGATTGTTGTGAGAGTTGTTTGGGAGACAGGTATGGACCTACATTTGAAAAAACAGCTTCCAAAAGTGCTCATGCTGTTAAGAGGCTTTGTTTCAGCCAGTAGTGGCACTGTGATATAAGTTAAAATAGGGCAAGTCACGCTGGCTAAATCTATTCATTAATTATCCTCACATTTTGGGCTTCGATATTCATTCATATTTGGATAAAAATAGTTTAATTCACATTTTTTTACTCACTTTTTACTTATTTTTTAATCATCACTAGATTATTTATTTTGATTTTTTCAAGTGATGTAATGATCTAATGATGATTAAGCTCACGGATTAAAAGTAAATAAAAAAAAAAGGTTAAAATATCATTATCTTTTATATTTTTGGCTAAATTGACAATAATATCCCATATATATATATATATATAACATTTTTCAAATTTGAAAAGTTCACATGGATATTGTTAATTATCTCTATTTTTATTTTATTTGTTAGTGTTAGAAATAGATAATGTGCTAGTGTCGATTTTTCTTTAATTCATAATTTGGTAAGCTCATTATTGATTTGTACGTGTCATTTGCCTACTTTGATGTGTTTAAATAAAATGAAACTCTAGGAATTCAGTAGGAATTGAACCATTCGCCAATTACGATTTTGGCACTTTAATTAAAATAAAATAAAATTTTATGCGATAGGCTAGAAAAAAAAATGAAAAAAAATATATGATGTATCAAGGAATTCATTATAATATATCATACCCTTGCTTTTATATTTTAAGAAATTAACCGGATAAGAAAATAAAATCTGAGAATATAGAGACAACACTTTTAAATTTATCATCAATTTTATCTATGGATTTTTGTGGTGAGAAATTATCCACAAATAATGGTTTGTCAGCATTACTCACATAAGTGAAGTCATGAAAATTATATATGAAAGGTGGTCTGTATACATTGTTTACAAAATTTGAGTGGAGAAAAATGATCCACGAACGATGGTCAAATTTATTATCCACAAATTGATATTTCTCACAGACACAAAATCCATAAAAAAATATTGACATCAAATATTTGAGTTGTGGATAATCCGTTGGTAATTTCTGATTACCATGAATTTTTGTTATTATCCATAAACTTTTACATTAGGTAAATTATTTTGTTTTTGTAGTAAATAACTTAATCATCCGAATCTCTCCATTTTTCTTTATTTTATAATATCTCTAAGGTCAGAAATATATAGTATTTGTCTCTAACTAATTACTCACCTAGAAATATTGATCAAGGATTGTCTTGAAAAAAGTATTTAATTTATGTTGTTTATAAAGGATAATTAATCGGAAACAATTTTGTCTCTAAAAATAATATATATATATATATATATATATATATATATATATATATATATATATATATATATATATATATAAAGCGAAATGGATAGATCATATGAGGAAAAAGGAATTTGTTTACAGTATAATTTTATAGAAAAGTACACTTCATCTTAACCTTTTTTTATAATAATTTGATAAATATAAAAGATAATTTACATGTGAACACAAAACTTAAACAATAAAGATTAATTTGAAATTTATTGCAATATACTTTTTAGTAATATTATTTATCTTTAATTATCTTAATATAACTAAGTATAGCTGTGGTGACAATAATTTAGATAAGCTTCTCCTTAAATAGGAGAGAGAAAAAAGTTAAATAAATTCTTTAGCAAATTAAAAATAAGAATTTAAAGAAGTTATATATTTTATAAATTAATTTATATATAAACTAATTTTTATTTATAAAGAAATTTATTTTTCTTCTAAATATTTGTGCAAAGAAGTTTGGGAAACAAGTCTTGAAATTTTCAACGAAAAAGAAAACCCCAATGGCAGTCTAGTGAAGTTATCATATAGCTTAAAGTTGTCCAAAATTGAAACAAAAACTGAAACATATGAAATGCCAATGGCATAGAAAATGAAACATGGAATTTTAAATATAGGGATTAAAACAAAAAGTGACACTGATATAAAAAAGGATCAAACTAGATAAATAAATTATTTCTTCTTGGTTGCGTAAAAAGTGAAAAAAAAATGCATATAAACATAAAATCTCTAATTGAAAATGGTGTAAGAGTTGAATGTTTTAATATTTTCCTATAACAAATTGGACATTTTTTTTTCCATGTATTCCATTATAAGTACGTTGGGACTTTAGAACAAACCGAATGGACATGAAGAAAAGCCATCAGACACAAAATTAAAACCTCAAACTTTGTTTTCTTGTTAGAAATTCATGAAATTCTGACATAGAATAGAAAAATAATTGAATAATATATATAAAAACAAAATCCATGAACTAAATCTTAAGGTTTAATATTAAGATTTTATGTTGTAATGTTAGTTTCTTTTATACGAAGAATTTATGTCCTTGTTAATAAATCTCTACTATCTTTTCAAAAAAAAAAAATCCAACACTTTCTTTTCATTCACCAAATTCGAACTGATCTTAGACTGACAAATTCTGCATCACTTAATCCACAATGGTAAGGGGAAAGAACACTTCCAATCTTCAAGTATTTGAAGGTAATAGTATTATAATCCATTAGCCAAGTATTGTTTACTTTAAAATTTGAAACATCCTTAAAGATGTTTGAAGAAAGAAAAAAGGATATATTTAAATTAATGTTAGGTTAAAGTGGAGAAAGAAGTTGAAATGTAGAAGATGAAAATGCAGTTGTTTCCTTTGTACATGGATAGAATAAAACGCCGCAACAGGCGATATGGTCTCAAAGTTGAAAACTCACACGCGCAGCTGTAAGCAGATAACTTTGTTTAATTAAGTTCAAAAGAGCATTGTTTATAAATTTGGGCCTTGGGAAGGGTTGCTTTTCAGAAATTTCTTGGTGCCATCAAGAGTGACCGTGACTTCTAGTACTACGCAATTCCAACGCCATTTTTGATTTCGTTCATTCTATGCCTCAAAAACTGCAACCAAAACTCCATGCACCCTTTAGAGAATGCAAAGGTAAATGTGCATTTCGGAAATATCGAGGTCCCACCAAAATCTATCCAACTGCATTAATTACCTATCAATAAGACCATGCCCTACCCATAAAAATGCCTCCAATCCCGGTAATAAATTAATAAAGATAACATTTAAGGTTTGATAAAATGATATAAGTTTGTCTTATTTTCTAATTGATATCTTAAATATAATTTTTTTATGCATATCAAGTTTTAAATTAGACATCTATCAACGATGCAATAACACGATAATTCTAATAAACACCAAATTCCTTAAGTAATATAGATTTTTAAATAACTTTGATACCAAATTATGTCCACAACAAATCTTTTTAGATAAACACTCTTTTAATATTACTATTTATGATGTGTGATGTAGAGACAATTAAGAAAGCTACATAAGTGAATATATAACCTATGGAAAAGTGGGCTAGTCCAACCTATCTTGTTTGTACAATGGAAATAGTCATTAGTTTATCTCTCCATCAAATCAAATTAGTCAAAGATGTACATTATCAAATTAGCCAAAGATGTAAGTTCATGAACACTTAATTAATTTCTCATTTAATTTCTGTCAACAACCGCGCAAAGAAATTAATAACATGGGTTTAGTAGTCTAAACAAAAACATCCATGCCCATAATGATAAACTACTCGTATAAAAAAGGTTTATCCCTTGAAAAGTTGTGAAGAGTTTAAGCCCAGATAATCTCTTAACTATCCCGTTAAACAGGTAAAAGATCTATTAAAGTGTGAGATATTACCCTACCAGAGTGTAATGTGTTTCCAATGCGAATAAAAAGTAACTCATCTAATTTTTTTTATCGGACATTAACTTAGAACCATGCGCATCTAAAACACTTTTTAATAAAATCAATGTAATTGTAAGACCCTTTAGCTTGAACCTTAATACAACCGGTACCAAAATATACAATTGATATAACTATCCAACTACTTCCAAAATACTACTAATGAACTTTTAATCTTAAAAGTAGTTATCCAACTATTACCGAAATACAATTTAATAAACTCCATAATTATTACTAACAAACACTGCTATCTTTTATATTTTTTCAAATATCCTCATTTAAGTTTACTTAACAAAAGTGGACTTTAATTTAATTCAACCGTACAAAACAAATTTGATCAGACAATATAAATCTACTCATATGGGTGTAAATTTATCCTATTTCTAATCCACTTAGATATCCGATGTATATTGCATCAAAGTTTATAAACAACTTTTCTTTTATAACCATTGGTACTACTTATTTGTTACCTTTGTCTAACATTAATAAGAAAAATTGTCCTAGAGAGTCATGCCGAATCATAATTTCGGGTTTCTAAAAATATTCCAGTATAAATATGTGGTCAAGAGCCTTAATATTATTTCTCCCGGTAGAAAGAACAGGAGACTCGTTAGATTAAGAATTGTTGTTGATTAAACGATTCAGTGCTTTAGGATTTAGTTTCTAATTGCAACAGAAGTTAAAGATCTGATTAATTCAATTTGTTTATCATGGGCCATGATTTAGTTGTGTTATAACTTATATCTCAAAGTTTGTTCTCTGGTATCATTTTTCTTCATTCAATTCGTTAGGTTTTTAAGGAGGGTGTTTCACTGGAGAGATACCTGAAACTCTTGCCAGGAAGACTTTCGATACTAGGATCATACTGTACTCGTCTGAGCCGGTTTTAACCATCGGTTTTGATACCACTTGTTAGGTTTATAAGGAGAGATATCACTGGGGAGATACAGTACCAAATGAGACCTGAGCCCAACCACATAAGGCATTGACACCACTCTCAACCCAAAACCTTAAGACGATGGGTTTATGGGTCTTTATCCTTATATAGTGTTCCACTTTCTCATTTATAGTCGATATGAAACTTATACTGACACTTAAATTTCTCAGTTCTCTTATATCATTTTTCTTCATATCATAATTATAATGTGTTTCCAAGCATGATGTGTAAGAGATTATCTCGAGTGAGAAAACAACAAGGCAGGGAATCAAAGACAAAATAACATTAACATTTACCATATACATTGATATCAGAAGCATTACACCTGTTACTAACTAAGCATGATATAGTTATAGTTAATCTCATATATAGGACCAACAAACTATAGTAACCTCTCTAGCACTCAAGAAAAGAAAAAGAAACAAAGTATTTCTTAAGACACGAATAACAGAAACACTGAAAACAAGATAATTAGTCTAAACACTTAGCCTAGTTTCTTCCCACTCATCATCATCCTCGTAAACTCGTTCAAGTCAACGAAACCATCTCCATTTCCATCCACTCCTTTCACCATTTTTTTGCATGCACTAAGGCTGCAACTCTCTCCTAGCCTCTTCAGAACTTGGGACAATTCCTGAGCACTGATCTTCCCATCACCGTTCAAATCAAACACTTCAAAAGCGTTCTTGATATCCGCTTCTTTAATCTTACCCTCTCCGTTGAGCATCTCCACGAACTCTTTGAAGTCAATGAAGCCATCCCCATCAGAGTCCATCACCCTAAAACCCTTCACTGCTTCAGCTTCCCCAATGCCCCTATCCAAAGCCCTTGCAGCAGCCTTGTATTCTTCAAGTGAGATCTTGCCATCGTTGTTGGTGTCAAATTTCTGAAACACCCATTTCATTTCCTCCTCTTTTGGTTGGAAACTTTGTCCTTCATTATTCGATGTCTGTCTTGAAATGAAGCTATGCTTGCGTGAAGAGGAGGGCTTCCATGAGAAGCTATAGTTGAACCTCAGGAAACTCAAATTCGACATGTATACGTTTTAGGTTAAAAACATACACAAATCTTAGGCTTTAGTATGATTATGAAGGCTACTTCATCATGGTTTGTTTATATAGATAACCTTCCTCCATTGGATTCCCTCGAGGATCAAGATATTGTTTACAAGGAAAAGTAGTAGAATCTGAATAAAGACTCATTCCAATGCCCGGAGTTTAAACTCTAGTTGATATATATGCTTTATGCTACATTCTTTAGGATTGTTTCTGCTCACACGCTCAAGCTGTTTATTGATGAACACTAGTTTGGTGAAGTTAGAATATTTTTTTGATTGGTCAGAATTCACGTAGGTGGGTGTTGTGTTAGGTTGAAATGCAATGTGTTTGACGATTCCCTTCGATCTTTTTGGTAAAACCGTGTATTCACCACATACAGAGCTGAACGAATCCTATTCTTTTGTCACTTGTTAATATATATGTGTGATGAGGTATATACGCGTGTACATGAACCTTTCTTTCTTTTGGACTTGGTGATTGGAGAGATTCATTCCTGTTGCGTAAATTTTAATGTATATGCAGTTTTTTATTTCATTCATGTGAAGTTCATCACACTAGAGATGATGACACCCATCTGAAGCTCGCCAATATATTCTACTTTACCACTCAACCATTTGCAATTGAAAACTTTGTTGAGCATATTAACTCGCCTAATTTTCGTTGAGCCAGCAAGTTGTATAGATGCAAGCATCAAAGAAAAAACATGACAATGACAATAACAAATGACCGAGAGATATAAGGCCATGAAGAGACCTAATATCTGTCAATTTTAAACTGATCCCTCACAATTCTTAATCTAATAATGTCTTCTTCCTACTTATTCATGAAGAGACCTAATTAAGTGCTTCTTCCTACATCATAATAAAACCTGTACAAGTGATTATACGATACATAATACTATTTAACAAGCACTTAATTAAGTTATTTAATTACATTGGTTGTTTCTTCCTACACCCCCTATAATTTTCTTTGTGGGCCTCCAAGAAATACAGAATAAACTTTATCTTTAAAAGTTATGTGAAAGATTTTTTTTTCCTTTCAAATTGAGCAATCCCCAAATCATTCTTTTGCAAAAAAAAAAAAAAAAAATTTTTTTAAAATTTAAAAAAATTTTTTTTAAAAAAAAAAAAAAAAAAAAAAAAAAAAAAAAAAAAAATATAAAAAAAAAAAAATAAAAATAAAAAAAAAAAAAAAAAAAAAAAAAAAAATTTTTTTAAAATTTAAAAAAATTTTTTTTAAAAAAAAAAAAAAAAAAAAAAAAAAAAAAAAAAAAAATATAAAAAAAAAAAAATAAAAATAAAAAAAAAAAAAAAAAAAAAAAAAAAAAAACTTTCGTACAATTTGAAAATATGTATAATTTAAATTGTATATCGTTTTACATGACTTTCAAATTGTATAATTTAAAAAGCTTTTATAATTTCTTAATTATGTAATTTAGAAGTCATCTTCTTTCATAAAAAAAAAATTATAAGTTGCACATTCTAAAAGTCTTTCATTTCTATAATATGTAATCCACAAAAAAATTGAATTACAATTTAATTTTATTTTTGGGTAAAAATAACTTCCAAATGGTACAATATAAAACACTCTTTTCCTTAAACTATGTGGTGCAGAAAGAAAGAGCCATTACATTTTACATGTACCAGCCCTGCTGCTTGGACGCAACAAGCCCATCGAGCCATATTTCAAAGCAAAGCTCATAATTAGTTTTATCAAACATTTTCAGTTCTTAAGTACTGTCTAATTGATTGTCTTCTTACATTGTTTTACAAACTGATTTCTCAAACAATTTCACTCAATCAATCTTTCATCCAAGAAATGTTTAAGGAAAAAAAAAACAGAAACAGTCAAGAAATGTCTTCTCAACCTCTTTTATGTTCTTCAAATATTCTGTTGAAGTGCTTTTTTTTTCAAGTGCTTGTTTCTATGACATAAAAGTCACTACCTGGACGTTTCACCAAGACGTTTGACGATACTATAACGATTCGAGACATTTTTTAAGATGAATGTCACTGCCTAACTTCATCAACGGGACATTTTTTGTCCCTTTCATGTTTTACGCACAGGAAAGCTTTGCGGTTAGAGTTTTAGCTAGAGTACAGACTCCATCCCAAAAATGTGCTTCAGAAAATCAGCCTCGTACATTGGTTTTCATTTTTAATGTATAAAAAATGCCTCATGTTTCTTTGCTTGGAAAATCACTTTTTCTTTCTATTTCGATTTACGTGGGATCCAAAGTCACTTGCAAACTTTAATTTGATTATGTTACTAATCAATTTAAGATCACCTGCATATGCTCCTCACTAAATAACTAGACATATCAGACACAACGTTGGGCCAAATATTTACAAATGGTCTAATAGTTAAGCTAGCAAAGTCTGGTAGACATAAAGATGATAGGACTAAATGTTTAGAAATCCTCTAACAATAGAGAACCTAACAAGCTCCATTAGAATAAATTTCGATTTCATTTTTAGCATTGTGTTGTCGTTCCTATAAGACCGATTTATAAGTTGAATATTATCACTCACTTCTATATTAAACTTAGTCATATCACTATTTAGTGCAGAATCTTCAACCTCCCACAAGAGATTGTCCAAATTCATGGAAGCCTAATTGAAAATCGCTCAATTCCTACTCTGCAAGAGCTAGGCTAATCAGCTCATAGCAGGGTGATCTCATCGAAAACTGTACACAGTATTAGCACACTTCTTGAATCTACTTCAGTGTTTCTATTGCTTCAGTGTTTTCCCAGACAATGGTCAGGACAAATACAGGGCCTAGATTTCAGGCACTTTTATGCTATAAAAGGCCTCTTATTTTCGGAAAAAACTAAGCACATAAGTGGCACTGTCAAATTTCAGGGCACTTCAACCAGTAAATTTTTTCTTGCATAGTCTACGTGTTAATGTCAGTGTCCCACGGTCTACATTGCGATACATGCACCACAAATACTGCTTGTCGAGCATGATCAGTGCTTAGTTGTTAAATGATAAGTTTCCTTCTACGTGCTTAGTATTTCGCCTCATTCTTAAATTTCTCCCGAAGATATAACTACAAAAGTTATTTCCATTCATCTTTCCGAGAGAGAGATGGAGAGAAAACTGACTCTCAACTGCTTCCTCCCCCCTCAAATACCACTTCTATAATGTTAAACTATAAATTACAATTATATCTCCAAGAAAAGAGAAGAATAAGAAGTTTGTCATTTCTACCAAATTTCTGTGTTATAATTTTAAACATCCAATAAAAGATGTAATCTAGAATGAAAATCTACAAATCCAAAATAGTAATAAAAAATCAGTATTTTTTTGCTGCACTGGCTAGTGACCACTCCCATAATATTCGAAGAAATGAGCAAGCCTCATGTCTTCAAACATTCATGAATGCAAGCGATCAAATTTTGCTTTCTTCGAGAAAGAGCAAAGACTGAAGATCTTCATAAAACGTCAAGAATCTGCAATGTTATAAGATATGTAATTATAAGACCATTGAAGAACCAAAAAGACGTTTATACAATAGTACTAAACTAACAAGACAGGAAGACCAATAGGAATGAGAAAAAACATAAGAGTGTTTCATCCAACAACATATAAGACAGAATTCCTTGCTCTGAAAAAAAAAAAAACTAATAGGTATGAATATACTTCAACAAATTCAGAGTGAGATGACTGTCATGTGAACTTCCCATAGTCAAACTCGAGCAGAAAGAGTTAGAAGGCAAACTTACTCGCATAGGCATCTCTTGCATGACAATATTGCTGCTCTCTTCGATACTTTTCAGAGTCACCACTTCCCCCCCAACCACCATATTAATAACAATCCCATCTGCACATTACTCGGGAATGTTAGCAGCAATGAAAAACTACAAACTATCACATACTTAGACAAAAGTTAAATACAGTTCCTTAAATCTTGTTTGTGTTGTTTTCAGTCAAAATTGAAAACTCGGCTCGATAATAAAGGTTTACACTAAAGGAATATGCAAAATTTCGAGATAAAACTTCAATTTTGAGAAGGAAATAGAAGAGATAGCATCTAAGGAACTG
>Ga0214544_1012180_pt1 | contig 11377 bp, 8 predicted proteins | sample CNSS3metaG_FD_160074 | JGI IMG/M metagenome (GOLD analysis project Ga0214544, IMG submission 160074) | Root nodule microbial communities from cowpea collected in UCLA plant growth center, Los Angeles, California, USA - CNSS3 | ecosystem: Host-associated > Plants > Roots > Nodule | place: USA...
GTGTTCGTTGGGAGACGACTTTGGGTTACTTTACCCTTACTATTTTGTTGACTACTTTCTTAACAATACTGAAGTTGTTATAGATAAGTAGTATTAATTTGATCGCGTCAACGACAGCGTTATCAGAATCATAGCCACAATTGTATCAGGGTAAGTGCAATTTTCGAGGACGAAAATTTTATAAGTTTGGGAGAATGTAAGACCCAGTAAAATTAAATAAATAAATAAGTATTTATTTAATAAATGCGACAACGAAAATCCCTAAGTTATTTAATGTGGAGAGAGAAGACAAGGAAAAATGGTAGCTCAAGTGGTAGAGCATGTTGACGGTGTGGGGAGGACTTGGGTTTGAGTCTTGTGAATGTCATTTGTGGGTTATTTTATTATTTAATTATTTTGCATACAAGCATGGTTGTGGGATAAGAGGTTATAAGGCATGGTGGGCATAAAATGACAAGAAACATGAATTGGCTTTATGGTGGTGCATTGACTTGGCTTTGACATGGTTGTGGGTTCGAACCTTGGTAGACATGAATTAAGTTTTCCTTTTGCTAAAATTATTTTTGGCATGAATGAGAAGGGTCGGAAACCCTAGCCATCTGTAGAGAAGGTAGGGAGATTAAGAAACCACCAAGTAAGGGAGAGTTGATGTACATTAAACTCCTCCTTAATGGATTTTTCATTTTGGGCAACTAAGGGAGAAATAATAAGGCTAATGATGGAGGAGAGGGCTGAGAGTAGGGTCCTGATGAAGGCATTTTCGTATGGCTACCAAAAGGTAGTTGGAGAACTCTAAAACAACATTGAGGAGAGTGTTAGAAGGTTGAAATGAGTGCTCAAGGATGGAGATCAAAGGGTAGATCATTTGTGAGACATGGAAGGACTCTAAAAGCACTTTTTGAGCGAGAAATTCCAGTTAAGGGAGCTCTTTCATGTGTATAATTGTTTTATGATGTTTGTGTAGTATAATGAGTGCATGTGGTGCCTTAGTACGATCAAAACTATAGTTGTTTTCACGTTTCTAGAATTTTTCCAGAAATCGCTTGGCGACATTGAAGGTCCGCCAGGTGATGCATGAATTATGTGTTGTTTTCTGGGTTTTTGTGATGATCCGCCTAGTGGCAAAGGTGACTCCGCCAGGCGACGCGAACAATGTGCAAAAACGCTATTTTTCGTACCTTTCGCGCAGCAGGAACCATCGGGTGTTGGTTTTATACCGCAAGGCGCCAGGCTCTTGATTTGTGGGCGCTAGGCGCCACAGATTTTTCTAGTCTGCGCAGTTTTTTGTAAAACTGTGTTTCCATATTCATTAACTATCCGATTTAGGAGAAATTTTGACAGGCGATTCATAACATGTTTGATAGAAGACTATCCCAAGATTCCATACGAACCTTTACAATTTAAAGGACCTATTACAAGGGCAAGGAGCAAGAGGTTGAAAGATCAAAACTATTCAAGGCTCCTAATGCTACAAGCAATCTGGAATTCAAAGAATATGAAGATTATGGCCCTAAGCACATTTGAAGGATAATTTTTAGGAAAATTAGTTTATGTTTTTAGACTTTGGGTTTCTTCTTAGAAATTAATTATGTTATATGTTTTTGGGCTTTGGGTCTTCTTTTATAAATTAGTTTATGTTTTTATGTTTTGGGTTTGGGCCTTCTTGTAGGGTTCTCAAGTTTTCTTAAACTTTTGTGTCTATATATAGAGGTACCAAAAACAATGTAGAAATTTTTAGTCATATATTGAATTTGATTTCATTAAAGAGAGAAATCTCTTTGTTCTTGGCTTAAGCCTCAAGTTCTTATCAAAGATTGACATCTTTGTGGTGAATCTTCACTTGACTTATCAATCTGCTAGATTGTGGCGTCCTCCGTCTCTGTCTTATTCCGCGTTCTTCTCTGATTTATTCGTGTCATGCCTCTTGAGGACTCAAATTCATAAATGATCATACTCTTTCCTGGATAGGATCGTAACATCTGGTATCTAGAGCAAGGTTCTGGTTTGAATTTCCTCTTCTATGTTATTTTTCTGTCATATGAAAAAAAAATTATAATTTTTCAATGTCTGCTTGTTCTGTGTTTGTTTTAAATTTTGTTTGTTTCATTTGTAAGGAATAAAACCCCTAAGTTTGTTTCCAATTTGGTTGAATTTTTTATTATTATTTTGTATATTTTTTTTCTTTTCTGTTCTTTGTTTAAATTGTGTCTTTCTACATTTGATTCGTGGAAATTATTTGTTTTTGTGTTTAAGATTTGCAAATGCATTATCTTGATTTACATGAGTACGAGGGTTTAAAGGATAAATTGTTTAGTTTATTTTTGTGTTGAACTGCAAAAAAACAAAAAAAAAATAATACAAAAAAAAATTGTGGATCAAAGTCAAAAGGAAACAAATATATATTGAAAAAAAAAATAAAGAAAAAGAGGAGTTCAACACAACTTTTTGTTACAATTTTATTTGTGATTTATTGGTATCTACTTGCAATCAGTCTTTCTCTTAGAGTCTCCATGTTGTCTTATTTAACTCTCTTTGGGAGTCCTATTATTTTCTAATTTTAATTTTCTTGTTTTGTGTCTCTAAAATTTCTTGAAGTTTTGTCTAGAGTTTTGAAGCTTCTTTGTCCTCTTAAGTCAAGATTTAGATATCGCAACATTTTTCACATTGTTTTTTCACTCTTTGCTTAAGTTACTAGAGTTCTTTGCCAAGTCCTAAAAGGAATTTGAGTGGTAAAAGACAAGAAAGTACAGTCAAGAAAAAGCCTATAAGTGTGATACACGAGTGGAAAATTGAGTGAAACACTTAGCATAGTGGTGAGCTCCAAAAAAAATTATTATTACTAACATTTTCTTACAGGAACTAGCAATATTGAGTAATGCAACATGTTTCCACAGAGGCATCCTTCTGGAACTGGTTTAACATATGGTTTAAATTATCCTACTCCTAACCAGGATCATTTGGTTAGAGGATTTGAATGTACCAAGAGAGTGCATGTAGAGATACACCTAGTGTTTATGAGGCCTTGGTAGAGGACTTTAATGCCTTGGAATCCAGAATTATAACGCCAATTGGCAATATTGCTAGTATTAAACGGAAGCACAATCCTGATAGAAAATTATTGCCAAAGACAACTACACTAAGATGTTCCAAATGTGAAGGTTATGGGCATGAAACTCATCAATGTCCTAATAGGGATGCAAGTCCCATGACTCATGAAGACCTCAAGAACTACATTTCATACTTGAGAGAGGGTGAAGAAAGGACAATGCAAAAATTTGATGTATTGAAAAGAAGGCAAGAGCGAAAGCTAAAAAGAGCCCATGAGAAGGAAACACTTATAGAAAATGAAGCAAAGGAAAAGAGAGAAAGAAAAGAGAAAGAAAAGAGAGAAAAAGAAGAAAAAGAAAAGAGCGAGAGCGAGGAGAAAGAAGAAGGAGAAAGAAAAGAGAAAGAAGAGCGAGAAAAAGTAAAGAAAGAAGAGAGTAGAAAAAGAGAGAAGGAAGAAAAGAGAGAAAAAGAAAAAGAAATAAGAGAGCATTATGAATTGTCAATGAAAAAATGTACTAACTTTCCTCTTATTGTTTTATTACCTATGGACGATTTATTCATCAAAGAGCAATGACATCAACAATGGAAAGACGAAAGGATACTTAGGGAAGACTTATTCATCAAGAAACAAGGAGATCAACAATAGAAAGACGAAATGATGATAAAAAAAGACACAAGCTTAGAAATATATGCTCATGAATTAGCTTGTTTACCTATTTCTAACAAACCTATGGGTGATCAAAGTCATACCTATAATTGGGTTGTTTGTTTGAGCAATATTCCTTTTCTTTTCTTTAAGCATTTTATCTTTAATTTAAAATTGTTTGATGATTGGTGCAGGTGGGTATTTGACCCTGGAGGCAAAACTCCAAAATCTTTGATAATAAGAAATTGACCTTTTTCAGGATACAAATATCATTTTAGTAGAATTTCTATTATTTTATTTTATTTTTTATTTGTGTCTTTGATTTATGTTTGTGTTTGTGCCTAGGACCTTCTAGAATTCGGGTCGAATTCTCTCCAAACAGGAGAGAATGATAAAGAATTTCAAGTGAGACAAATTTGAGGACAAATTCTCTTCAAGAAAGAGGGAATGATAGAGGACTATCCCAAGATTCCATATGAACCTTTACAATTTAAAGGACCTATTACAAGGGCAAGGAGCAAGAGTTTAAAAGATCAAAACTATTCAGGGCTCATAATGCTACAAGCAATCTGGAATTCAAAGAATATGAAGATCATGACTTGAAGCACATTTGAAGGATAGTTTTTAGGAAAATTAGTTTATGTTTTTAGACTTTGGGTTTCTTAGAAATTAGTTATGTTCTATGTTTTCGGGCTTTGGGTATTCTTTTATAAATTATTTTATGTTTTAATGTTTTGGGTTTGGGCCTTCTTGTAGGGTTCTCAGGTTTTCTTAAACTTTTGTGTCTCTATATAGAGGTACCAAAAACAATGTAGACACTTTTAGTCATATATTGAATTTGATTTCATTAAAGAGAGGAATCTCTTTGTTCTTGGCTTAGGCCTCCGGTTCTTATCAAAGATTAACATCTTTGTGGCGAATCTTCACTTGACTTATCAATCTGCTAGATTGTGGCGTCCTCCATCTCTATCTTATTCCGCGTTCTTTTATGATTTATTCGTGTCTTGCCTCTTAAGGATTGAAATTCAGAAACGATCATACTCTTTCCTAAATAGGTTCGTATCAATGTTGTTCTTCACTTTGAACGGTGGAGATTTGCATTGGATGTCTGCAGTTGGAGATATACGTCAGTCATGATTGGTTGTTTGAATACCCTAAGAATATGATTATTAATGGATGATTAAGTGTGCTTAAGTGCTAGTATGACCTTGATTGGTGAATGTATGTATATAAGTATATATATTTGTGATTGATGAGTATGTTTTTGGTAGTGTTTGCTAAGCCATGTTGAATATATAAATAAACATATGTTAGTTTGAATGTATGATGTTATAAGTGTGTGAAAAAGGCCACTATTGATGATATCGTTATGGTAGAGTGTTGCATTATCATGATGGGTTTTGGGCAAGTATGGGAACATGATAATCATACTTAAAATGTAATGGAATTGTGAGGCCATGGAGAATAAGTATATAGCTTGATTGTGGCTTATTTGGTGTTTGCAAATTGTATACACGCAAAGGGTTGGGAAACTAATAAGTAGAAAATAACATGGGTTGGACTGATGTATGAATGTTTTAAGGAGCATGAGTTATGTTTGTTGTCTTATAGTGGTTCCATGAAAATGTGTGTTGGTTGGCAAAATATATGTTTTAATGGGTGATACTTGTGTACATGTATGCTAAAGCCATCTAAATTGAGATTGTGCATGTGAGTCATGTTGATTTCTTAAATCCTATATTCTTGATTGTGGATATGCATATTATAAGATTAGGATTGATCTTACTCTGTTTGGGTGTTAAAACTAGTAAAGTTTCACTATTGGTATAGCGCTTGGCAGGACATGGGAGGCCGTTAGGCGATAGGACAATATGGGATATCTCTGGAACGTGAGGCGCCTGGCGTTGAGGAGTGACCAGCTAGGCGATAACCCTAAAAATAGTGGATCAGGATCTGACTGGCCCTGGCGGTGAGAGGTGCCCGCCAAGCGGTTTACGTTGTGATTTCACCTAACGGCGCTTAGGTAGTGCCAAGCGATAGCACAGAGAACAGTGTGCTCTTTTGGTATGCGTTTTGCGTGTTTGTGATGTGAGACTTGGACCAAGAGATTCTTGTTTGTTTCATGAGTGAGTAGGTTCATGGTTGGTGGTGAACACGTGATAATATGAGCGGGGAGGTTCATATTATGATGCTCTCATGTGAGGATACGAGCAGGGAAGTTCGTATGTTCTGTGTTCACACTTGAGGGCTGCTGCGAGCGGGGAGGTTCGTATCTATTGGATCATGTGTGTTGCACTATGGGCGGGGAGGTCCGTATAGTTGGACTACGAGTGGGGAGGTTCGTATATGTAGGACCACGAGCGGGCAGGTTTGTGGGAGCATCGTGTATCCTGGGTCCATGGTCAAAGTAATTGCTTGTGTGCTGTGGATGCGCGTGGTCTACAATGCTTCAATGATACCTTAAAGGTCTGCTTGCTGGTGTTCCTTGAGTTGTGGCTCGGAACATATCCCTTGAGTTGTGGCTCGGGATAGGGGTTAAGCACATGGCATTCCTTGAGTTGTGACTCGGAATTGCATCCCTCGAGTTGTGGCTCGAGATTACGGATGAACACGAGGAACTCTTGAGTTGTGACTCAGGTTGGCGAGTGTTGTCGGTGTGAGTGTGCGAGTTGTGGCTTGTACGACGAGTCCAGATAGATTGCCCTCCTTGGTTTGAGACCAACGGGTTTGGTAGTCTTGGGACGTTACGAATAATATTCGTATTGGGAACTCCACCTGGCGTTTTGGACTGTGGTCCATACCAAGATTTCCTACACATGTTCTGCCAGTTGTGATTGGTAGGTGTGGCAACAAGACATCTTGAGGTATTCATTAGAAGACATAGAACATATGGGTAACATGGTAGTGGCCATGTGTTATGGAATCAAAGGATGGAAATTCCTTTGGTGTGTTCGTGTTGCTATAATTGTTTCATATTATGTGTATGGTTTAAACTGTTAGCTTACCATATCTGCTTGTGTTTTAGCGATGATCGTGTACGCGGTACACGGGAGCAGATGATGTTGTAGGTGGATCTGGTGAGACATAGAACCGGAGCATGGGCTATCATGGTAACATTTCTACAAAGAGTTTATTTAACTAATTTTAAGGTTTCTCTTGTAATCAATTGAATTATAGAAATTGGATTTATTATGAGACAATTTTTGATAATATATTGAATTTTATAATAATTGGTTATGAGCTGGTTTTTGTTATGAAATAAAGTTTTTATATTTCTCGTGTTTTGGAAAATGGAGCTTAATAAATGAGGTTTTAATATTAATATCATATTTTTATTAATTAAATTTGTAATATCAAGATGGAATGTTATAGAGCGGGCTCGACGACATGGATATACCAGGCTGGCCCAACGACACAAACGGGTCGGGCGAGCTCGACAACCTACACGGGCTAGGTGGGCTCGAAGGCAAAGATTGGTCGAATCGACTCGACGACAAAGACAGGTAGGGTGGGTCCAATGGCTCGAAAGGGCTAGGTGGACTCGACGACCCACACGGATGGGTGTGTCAAACGACCTAGAGGTATCGGACGAGCTTGATGACCTAGACGTGTCAAACATCCCAATGACTTGTACGGGTCCAACAACCCAAATGGGTCCGATTGACCCGCTGACTCGACATGCCTGACTGACCCTACAACCTTGATGGGCTCGACCGGTTTGACGACTTAGACAAGCCTAATCGGTCCAATGACCTAGCCGGGTCGAACCGACCCAATGACATAGATTGGCCGGTTGTGCCTAATGACATAACAACCTAGATGGGTTGGGCGGGTCTGATGACCTAGTGTGGCCAAGTTGGGCCAACGGCCTATATAGGTCGGGTCAGGCTGGATCGACGAACGTGACAGGCATGACCGACTCGTATGGGTCGTTAGGCTGATCAGGCCTATTTGGATTATTGGGCCGACCCAGTACGTTTGGGTTTCCCGGCTGGCCCAACCTTGTTGGATCGTCGCTAGGCCGAACCCAGCAAGTCGACATCAGAAGAATATCGCAGAGGCAAGACAGATGAAGAAACCATATAGTCGACCCCAGACTTCTCAGGGCCCTACGTGTTACCAGTGTGGTGGGCCCCATTTAAAGAGGAATTGCCCTCAGATAACCGGTGGGGTAGGAGGATCAGGAGATCGTCGGAAATGCTTCATATGCGACAAGCTGGGCCACTTTGCCAATAACTGCCCGGAGAAGAAGAGTATCGGGGTGAAAAAGCCAACAACGTCCCCAGCTGAGAGAGCTAGAGCAGCAGGAAGGGTGTTCGCTATGACCTCCACGGAGGCTACCCAGTCAGGTAACCTTATTCTTGAGCCCTGTGTGTTAATTGGCAAGTCAGTTTTGGTGTTGTTCAACTCTAAAGCAACACATTCCTTCATTTCTAATGCTTGTGTGGGGAGACTGAATTTGGAGAAACGTGATTTGGGATGTGAGTTGCTGGTGTCAACTCCTTCCTCAGGTCAGGTAGCAACCAGTTCAGTCTGCGTGGGGTGTGTGATGGAAGTGGCAGGTCGCAGATTCAAGGTGAACTTGGTGTGCTTGCCTCTGGAGGGACTGGACGTAATATTGGGAATGGACTGGTTGTCCAATAATCACGTCATAATTGATTGTGGACGACGCAGTTTGGTATTCCCAAAGCAGGAAGGGTTAGAGTTGATCTCAACTCAAGAAGCCGTGAGAGCGCTGCAAGAAGGGGCCACATGTTTTATGGTGATGGCTAAACCAGAAAAGAAAAGCGCATTGGAGATGATCCAGAATATTCCTATTGTCAATGAGTACGCAGATGTATTTCCGGATGAAGTACCGGGACTGCCCCCAAGTCGAGACATAGATTTCTCTATCGATTTAGTTCCTGGTGCAGGTCCGGTATCCATGACGCCGGACAGAATGGCACCTGCAGAATTGACAAAACTCAAGAAGCAAATAGAGGATCTACTTGAGAAGAAATTTATTCGGCCCAGTGCGTCGCCGTGGGGAGCTCCGGTATTACTAGTGAAGAAGAAAGATGGGAGCTCAAGACTTTGCGTTGATTACAGGCAGCTAAACAAATTAACAATCAAGAATAAGTATCTGTTACCGAGGATTGACGATCTACTAGATCAGTTGAAAGGGGCAGGAATATTCTCTAAGATAGACCTGCGATCTGGGTATCATCAGATATTGGTGAAGCCGGAGGATGTACAAAAGACGGCTTTCAGGTCGAGGTATGGCCACTACGAATATGTAGTGATGCCATTCAGAGTAACGAATGCACCAGCCATATTCATGGATTACATGAATAGAATCTTTCGACTTTGGTTAGATAAGTTTGTCGTCGTTTTCATAGATGACATACTTATTTACTCAAAGACTAGGGAAGAGCATGTTGATCATTTGAGGGTAGTATTGAAGATACTCAGAGATCATCAGTTGTATGGGAAATTGTCCAAGTGCGAGTTTTGGCTAGACGAGGTACAATTCCTTGGGCATGTCATATCAGCCAAAGGCATTGCGGTGGATCCGGCTAAGATCGAGACGGTCCTTAAGTGGGAGAGGCCTAAGACGGTGACTGAGGTGAGGAGTTTCCTAGGTCTGGCAGGATATTACAGGAGGTTTGTGGAGGGGTTCTCAAAGAAAGTGAATCCATTGACACAGCTCACAAGAAAAGATCAGCCCTTCTCTTGGACTGAAAAGTGTGAGGAGTGTTTTGAGAACATGAAGAGGTGTCTGACTACCGCACCGGTGTTAGTGATTCCTAATCCGGAGAAAATTTTTGAGGTGTATTGTGATGCGTCTTACCAGGGACTGGGGTGTGTGTTGATGCAGGACAAGAGATCGGTCGCATATGCTTCTCGTCAGTTGAAATTACACGAGAAAAATTACCCAACTCACGACTTGGAGCTAGCAGCTATTGTATTTGCTCTTAAGTCTTGGAGACACTACCTGTACGGGTCTCAGTTCCAAGTTTTCAGCGATCACAAAAGCCTGAAATACTTGTTCGACCAGAAAGAGTTAAATATGAGACAGCGCAGGTGGATGGAGTACCTGAAAGACTACGATTTTGAATTGCTTTATCACCCGGGCAAGGCAAATGTCGTAGCTGATGCATTGAGTCGTAAAAAGATGCATGTCTCCTGCATGATGGTGAAGGAGTTGGAACTAATTGAAAAACTCCGAGACATGAACTTAGGAATGCAATTTGGTCGAGGGGTCATACGGTGCAGTATGTTGAAGGTTACTAATGACTTCTTGAATGAGATACGTGTGGCTCAGGGGCATGATATGGAGTTACAACAATTTAAAGGATGGTTGGGTACCGATAAAGGAAAGGATTACCATATAGGGGAAGACGGTATTCTACGTTTCAGAGGTAGGGTGTGCGTGCCTGGAGGACCCATGTTCAGGAGGGAAATTCTAAAGGAAGGTCATCAAAGTCGTCTTAGCATACATCCTGGTATGACTAAGATGTACAAGGATTTGAAAGAGTCCTTTTGGTGGAACGGAATGAAATCTGACGTGGCCGACTTTGTTGCTCAATGTTTGGTATGTCAAAAGGCCAAAATTGAACATCAAAGGCCGGGAGGTACCCTACAACCATTGGAAATACCTCAGTGGAAGTGGGACAGTATCTCCATGGATTTTGTGACACACTTGCCGAAATCGATCAGAGGTCATGACTCGGTCTGGGTAATTGTGGACAGATTGACTAAGTGTTCGCACTTCTTACCTATAAATCAGAAATGGTCGATGGATAGACTAGCAGAAACTTATGTACGAGAAGTAGTGAGGTTACATGGGGTGCCAGAAAGCATAGTGTCGGATCGGGATCCGAGGTTCATCTCACGGTTTTGGTAATCCTTGCAAGCAGCCTTGGGAACCCAATTGAGGATGAGTTCAGCGTATCATCCCCAGACGGATGGTCACTCTGAGTGTACTATACAATCATTGGAAGATTTGTTGCGGTCATGTGTGTTAGACCATCTAGGAAACTGGAACGATGTGTTACCTTTGGTGGAATTCACATATAATAATAGTTATCATGCTAGTATTGGAATGGCACCGTACGAAGCATTATATGGTCGTAGGTGTAGAACACCACTGTGTTGGTATCAGGATGGGGAAGCCCTTATGCTTGGTCCCGAGTTTCTGCAGCAGACAACTGGAAAAGTTAAATTAATCCAGGATCGGATGAGAGCCACACAGAGTCGGCAAAAGTCCTATGCTGATAAAAGAAGGCGGCCATTGGAGTTTGATGAAGGTGATCATGTGTTTCTACGGGTTACCCCAACCACGGGAGTTGGAAGGGTTCTAAAATCGAGGAAGTTGACACCGCGGTTTATAAGACCCTATCAGATTACGCGGAGAATTGGGCCGGCAGCCTACGAAATTGCCTTGCCACCTCATCTAGCGAACTTGCACAACGTATTCCATGTTTCTCAGTTGAGGAAATACGTTGCAAGTCCAGACCATGTATTAGAGGCTGATGATGTACAAGTGCGGGAAGATTTGACCATACCAGCTGGATCGGTTCGCATCCTGGACTCTCAAGTCAAACATCTGAGGGGTAAGAAGATAAATACGGTGAAGGTGCTTTGGGATGAGGCAACTCAGGAGATGACCTGGGAGATGGAGGATCGCATGAAGTTATCCTA
>Ga0214544_1012185_pt1 | contig 11373 bp, 4 predicted proteins | sample CNSS3metaG_FD_160074 | JGI IMG/M metagenome (GOLD analysis project Ga0214544, IMG submission 160074) | Root nodule microbial communities from cowpea collected in UCLA plant growth center, Los Angeles, California, USA - CNSS3 | ecosystem: Host-associated > Plants > Roots > Nodule | place: USA...
TATATATATATATATATATATATAAATGATAAACATATTTTTTTTAGTTCATCAAATTAAATTTATTAATTTTGGTTTCTTAATTTTTAAAAAGTATTTTTAATTTCTCACCAAATTGAAAAAGTGTTGATTTTACTTTGTTAACATAAAAATAAATATATTTAATTTCTCTACAAGAATAAAAGTGCAACAATTATTAATAATTATATAATATATATTTATGTAGATAACAATAAAGTTACCAAATAGCAATGCAAAAATTGTCTGTTGCTAAAATATTTTTAATATTCCATATTTAAATCAAAATTAATTATTTTGACCAGATTTAAAATATAATTTGCTGTTTCCAATGAATTTTTTAATTTAACTAAACTTTAAATCACTTTGTTATTTATATCTTTAATTATAGTAATTTTAAAATAATTAGTAGAAACTGTGCTTTTCTGTTCATATTTTTATTGTTTTGTAAAGAGATCACAATATAAAAACAAGAATGATCAATTTATTAATTATTAGAAAAAAAATTATCTAGATATTATTAAAATAAGAATACCATTTTAAAAAACTTTGTAAACAAAAAATAATATATTTATGAAGAATTAGTACATTAGTACATGATAAATACGACTTTATTATATGTAGATTAATTAAAGAATATAATTATTTTTATAACAAGCTCATTAAGTGACTTATAGAGTTGATTAAAAGTTCAAACTTAAATACTAATACCAATACATACAAACATTTTATATTAATGTCATTTTTTTTAAACAGTAAAAAATATATTACTTCCATCAGAAAGTTAAATTAATTTTATGTTTATAATTTCACTTTTTATTTAATTTGGACTAACACATTAAATTTTTCACAAGTAGACGTGTTATTTTTCTAAGTGTAGACATACTTGGCGTGTGTACTAAACTCTATATGTTTATGATACAACTCTACATTAAATATATATTTACACATTTTTTTGTGCTGATGATTTTTTTTTCATTTAAATTAATATAGAATTCAATAACTGAGTAGTTATGGTTTCAAATTTTTAAAATATAAAATGCACCAACACATGTTGTAAAAAAGTTGATGAAAAATAATTACAAAATAAATATTTTTGTTGCACATATTAAATTATTTGGTTCATTTAGAAGTGTGACTTGGTTCATGTAATAACATTTTGAATTTGAGTCTTTTATCTTTTATGCGTTAAAGTTTATCACTTGTATAATAAATTATTTTTATTTACTAATGTGCAATTTTTCTGATACTAATAATATAAAAAACAAATATTAAAATATTAATTGATAAAAATAATTTCCAAAAGATACATATTTTTTAATTTTAAGTCCTTGCTATCTTTTGATAATCCGACAACATCAACCATTGCATTCTCATTTTGGAGTAGTGTTTCGTCACAATTTTGTTCTTAAAAAATACCTCAAAAAATATAGGTAATTGGAAGAATATTTAAACTGCATTTGACTTTGATTATTAAACGACGTGAAATTTATTGAGTATACCAAATATATATATATATATATATATATATATATATATATATATATATATATATATATATATATATATATATATATATATAAAACAAAAATAATAACAAAAAGTCACTTTTCATTACAAAATAAATTATATTTTTTTCCGTCTTTTATTTATCTTTTACTCTATTCTTATTATTTCATTATTATGACTCATCCTATTGTTTAAACATCGAAATATTACAATTTAAGAAATGTTTTTATATATGTTAAAAGGTTATTAACAATAATAAAATGATATTTAAAAATGATTTTACTTTATTAATGTAAATATAAGTTTTTTATACTAATACATATAAATTAAATTTCAAAATAATCATTGATATAAATGTTCTTTAAAAGATATATAATTAATAAATTATCATATTATATTATATTATATATATATATATAAAAATAAATAAATAGATAACATAATAAGTTAAACTTTAAAATAATAGACAAAAGGTCATTTATACAAAATACATCAAAGAAGATAAATGACTAAAAGAGAGATAAATAAAATAAAAATAGAAAACTTTCTGGTGGTAGATTATTTTTTAATATAGATAAATCAAATTTCCTTTCTTTTCTTTGTCTTCTTATAAGGTAAACAACATTTTTTTTTATCCGTCTTTATTTTCATTCTCTTCTTTATTCCTCTTACATTTTATCAACTTAATTTTCAAATCTTTCAATTCCTCTTGAACCCTATTTTTTTTTTCTTTTACCTTTCCTAAAACCTCCTTTCAATATTATATTATTTAGGATTAAATATGTTTTTATCTATTAATTTTCAGTGAAATATAAAATTAATTTATATTCGAAACTTTGAACCAATTTAATCCTTCATCTTTAAAAATATGTGAATTTAGTCATTTTAACCAAATTTTGTTAAATTTATTTGACATTTAAACGCATTTCATGATTGTATTTGAGTTGTTTATACAGTTTGACACATTTCTACTTCAATGTTAACTCAAATACTACCATAAAACGCATATGAAACGTTAAATAAATTTCACAAAATTTGATTGAAATGACTAAATTCACGCATTTCTAATGTTGGAGAACTAAATTGGATAAAAATTTCGAAGAGAGAATAATTCTAATTTTCAAAAATTAGGAGATAAAAAAACATATTTAACCCTATTATTTATAATTAATCTATTCACACATTTTCAAATTTCAGACTTTTGTGGATTGATTTTGTATTCAAATCATTTTGTTGAGTTGTACAAAGTTGACACAAATTTGAAAAGGAAATTTTTCTTTACTATGAAGGCGGCCCAATATCATATTTGTAGTTCTCTAGGCCGAAGTGGATTGAAAAGATCCAAAATTTGGTTGAAGCATCTATCGATTCATCTAGCAAGTGAAGAAAAAAAATTTAAATTTTAGTTTATTACGAAAGATTAAGGCTCTGTTCACTTTCAAGAATGGATTCTTTGTTCACTTGTGCTGATTTTCCAACTAAGGTTTGAAAGAGTGGATTTAAGGGATTGAGGGTATGATGAATCCTCGCCCAAATGTAAAGATTGGAGAATATTTATAGTTCATAAAATCTATTTTACTTAAATGCATTGTTATCATTTGAAATTATATTGGAGTTATGTGTAAAGAGCATGAAATGAAGAAAAAAAATTGCAAAAATGAAAAGAGGATTAGTAGAAAAAAATTGCAATAATAATAATAATAATAATAATAAATAAAATAATAATTATATTAATAATAAAATTAAATAATAATAATAATATAATACAAATACTAATTACATGAAGGGTAGTATAGTAATTTATCTTTTATATTTATTAAAATATTTTTTTATCTATCACATCAATCAAATCACTCATAAACTTTACTCTCAAATTCACTTACAATCATCTCTAAATCCCTTAAAAAAAACAACACACAATTCACTCTCATATCCACTCGAACCCATCCACTCTCTCTTCCTCAAACTCATCTCTTCAAGTGAACAAACCCTAAAATTCTACCAAGTTTGGTGAAATCCAATGAAGATACTAGTGCTACTATAAGTGAGAAGAGAAGGAAGTAAAAAGTAATGTGATGGATAAAAAAAAAAAAAAACTTAAAAGTTAAGTGAGAGAAGCATCAAGATTTGTGTTTGTTGTCTGTTTAAAGGAGCAAAAGAGCTATAAACCTAGAAGCCTACCGGAGTTTCACGATTGTCATTTGTCAAAAATAACACAATAGATAACGAAACTAAAACTAAGCTTGTGCAAATGCAACCTGTGACAACAACGTGGTCAATGAGGAAGGTGACAATAATGAGTTTGTTTCATTTGTGAGTTTCAATGTGTGCATTCATGTTAGAGCTACGTAGTTATTTATAGTGTTGGAATTTTATGTTATCCTGAAGTTTGTAAAAATTGTTAAGGTAAGTGATTAAATATATATATACACACACGTTGTAGTTGTTAGCATGAGTTTAAATTACATTTATATTTTTCATGTGTTGAAAATTATAGACAAAAGTTACTGTAAAACTATGGCAGATAACATCACGTTAAATGTCATTAATTAACTTTATTTTAGTATAATAGATTTAATTTTTTTTCTTCAATCTAACTAAACTTTAAATTATTTCACTTCTTTAATAATACATTTTTATTCATATTTTTCTAAATAATCAGTAGAAATTGTACCTTTTTCTAAACATTTGCATTTGCATAATTCTGCCACGTTTACTATTTTTTTATGATAAATTATTATCAATAGAAATGTTATTGTTGGTAGATTATTATATTGTTGAGAACCTTTAGTTAATTTTTAGCGATGGAATAAATTTCTTTGCTTTTATTTATTAAAAAAGTAGTCCTGGAGTGAATTAAAATTCTTTCAATTTTTTTAATGTGCTTAAGTCTTAGAAAATAGTTCTCTACTTATATTTAATGGGATTTCCACTTATAAGGGTCAGGAAAAGTTCAAAATTGGGTTAACCGTGGTGAGTGTGTGTAGAAAATTCTACTGAGGAGCGGGAAAATCTAAAATTTGAAATGTTAGAAATAAAGCCGTTGTTATTACTTTACTTATTAGCCGTTATTTTTTTAAGTGTTATTAAAATAAATAGAAAAGAATAAAAATAAATCTCTGCACAAAAAAGTAGTATAAGACTGAATTTACAATTTCATCCTTCATATTCATTGAACAATATATTCCTCGTTGTTCTCTTCTTCTTCGCTCACTCTCAATCTTCACTCTTCAGGTGAGAAATTTTTTTCTCTCTATACTCCTTTTTTTCTTCTCTGTCAATTATTATGTTTGATTATTTGATTATTCTATTTTAGTTGAGAATTTTTTGTGTCGTCTTGTAGCAGATTTAATCGAGCAAACTTACAAACCCTAATTTTTGAGGATGGGTCAGATCCAGTATTCTGAGAAGTACTTCGATGACACCTATGAATACAGGTATACGCACTTGAATCCTTTCTCTTCTTCAGCTTTGTAATATTATTTTGATTTCAATGATTTTTATATTGATGTTAATTTTGTTGTTCAGACATGTGGTTCTGCCTCCTGAAGTGGCCAAAATGCTTCCTAAGAATCGGCTTCTCTCTGAAGTAAGTTGATTTTCTTTATTTTTTTTCGTTATGTTGTTTCAATTTGATTTTGTTTGTGTTTGGTAGCCATTCATGTTTTACTTTTTTTGAATTTAAAGTCAGTTTACAGAGAATCTATCCTTGAAAAGTGAAGAAAATTCTTAGTGTTTTCTCCTTTCCTGTATGCAAAAGGACTTAATGAATATTAATCAATCAAGGAATCAACGTGTTTAAATTTCCTTCAAACTTTGTTACCTATTGAAAAGGTTGTGTTGCTGTTTATTATATTTTACTATAGAAAGGTTTATAATCACTATTGTAACAAAAGCATAATTTTGCAAGTTTGTTCGGATGAGGGTGGTTCATGTACGACATTTGTTCTGTGTTCTGTTATCTGATTGAAAGTTGAGCTTATGAGATTTTCATGTATTTATTTTTCTTATGCAACTTTTGTGGTGCAAGTGCCATTTCTGTTTTGTTTTTATCTTAGGTTGTCTAAGTGTTTTGGTTTTATGTTATTACAGAATGAGTGGCGAGCAATTGGGGTTCAGCAGAGCCGTGGTTGGGTTCATTACGCTATTCATCGCCCTGAGCCACACATAATGCTTTTCAGGAGGCCTTTGAATTATCAGCAGCAGCAGGAGAACCAGGCCCAGCAAAGCATGCTTGTCAAATGAATGAACACTTCCTTCGCAAATCCGAAAGTGGGAATACAATGTTATATAGATTTTTATTTTGTTGGAATATGGGTGATATTATGAAGACCTAACCGATGGAATTCTCTTTTTGTGGAGAATCTTAACGTGGTTTCATTTTATTTGAATGTGTTGTGGACATGGTGTTTCTTCGATTTGTGTTGGTGTACCTCTCGTGTACTCTTGTGGGCTTCGTGGATTATATAATAGTCATTATCAGTTACATTCTGCTATGGCTCCATGCTTCAATTTGTGTTTTTCTATTGATCACTTCGACGTCTTTTAACGGCGATGTAAAAATGATCTTCTTTCTGGTTTTTGAACCAGATTATGTACTTGTTGAAAAACAACTTTTTGCTCTTTCACCGCTCCATGAAGGCACAATGTGTTTTCCTTTTTATGTATTTGGATGATAGTAGTTTTACAGAAGACCGTTGGTGGGTTTGGGTTGATTTGCAATAACTTGTTCAGTTTATGATTTTGATTTTGAACTTATGAGGCATTGTGATTCTTGGAAGATTTAAAATTATAACGTTTATTTTTGATTCATAATTATCATTGAAATTACATTATCTGGCAATAATGCCTCTTGTTGATGAATAAATGTCGTTGTAACATTTAAATAAATCATAGTTTATTCTAACATTGAATTCATGAAATGAATGAAAGGCAAGGTGGAATAATGAATTAGGGAGGGTACTCACAAGATGAAATGTATTCCTGGAAAAAATAATTGTCTGGTTTTCTTTTCATATTAAAATTTCTGCAGTCCACGCATTATTTAGCATATTCAAAACATGAATTATTCAAGAAAAAAATAATTCTAAGGATAAATCACTCTTAAGATCCTTTGTTCTAAAATTTTTAAGTAGGTTCTACTAGTTTTGAATTTTTTTTACGGTTGTTATACCTTTTGAATATATTTTAAAACAAGTTCTCAATTGCTTTTAGTAAATAGTAAGACCTATGATAGAAGTATGAATTGGGTAGCATTAATCGAACTTGTACTGAATTTTTGTTCATAAGGGGAAGTCAAGATCAAATAAATATTTGAAAAAATAGCTTTCTTCATGAAAGATAAAAATAAATTTTGAAGTTTTTAAAATCCCAAAACTTCAACTTTAAATTGAGAAGGGTTAGATAAATGTCAGCCGAATGATAATTATTTACGATTTTTTTTTTCCGAATTTACGTACAAATGGTAAAACATAGACGAACTTCTCTTCATGAGGGGAATCAAGATCAAATAAATATTTGAAAAAAATAGCTTTCTTAATGAAAAATAAAAATAAATTTTTAAGTTTTAAAATTACAAAACTTTAACTTTAAATTGAGAAGGGTTAGATAAATGTCAGATGAATGATAATTATTTAGGACATTTTTTTTCGAATTTACGTTCAAATGGTAATACATAGACGAATATCCTTTTTCATAAATAATTCTTAATTGAAATAAAAAATTATAAAATAAATTTTGACCAAAATCAACAGCTTCATGTAGTTTTACGAAAACAAGTTCAGTACCAATACGCATTTTTCTTTTATACAAGTAGGTTGTAAAAGAACCAAAAAAGGAGTGAGAATAGCAGACCTAAGTATTTGTTTCCTTCTGGGCCTCTCGAGGCCCATACTCCTTTGAACTGTTGACCAGAAAAAAAAAGAAGGAATCACGCTCATCTTCATTCTTCACCATAGCTTTCACTGGAATGTGAAACTCTGACCCAGAAAAAAAAAAAAAATCTGCTCCGGAGTTAGGGTTCGCGAGTTTCGATTGGCACCGCAACAAATTTGTTGACAAAGAAAAAGATTCGGTTGAGTTCCGAGGTAGTTCATTTATTTTATTAATCCTTGCTTATTCTAATTTTGATCAAATATCTCTACTATATGATTTCATCCTTCTAAATTCTTTTTAGGGTTTTCTGTAGCAATTTGGTGACAGATTGATCGATGGCCCGAGCACGCAATCTAATGGTTGCTGCGGGTTTAGTTGCTTTCGCTGCAGCAGGCATGTCATTTCCCTTCTACATGGCGTAAGTTGACACAATTCATTGTTTTTTCGTTCACATTACATCCTCATTACTTAAGAACGTGTCATTTTTATCTTTCGTATACCTTCATTTTACACTGTCAACAAGTATTTTTCTTTTTAAATATAATTATTGAAAAGTAAAAAAATTTACTTTACATCAGTTAAAATCAGATTATTCATAAAGTGAGGTAATTTGTAATCTCTTACAGTATAATTTTTAAAATTTTATTTTCAACTTATGCATAAACTAACTTTAATTTATGGATAAGTCAATTTCATTTTTTTTTTTGTAATTTTCTCTTCTGCAAATTCTTCTGGACAAGTTCATCTAAACCTGTTCCATGTATGATATTTTTTTTTCTTTTTTCTGAATTGTCTAAAAGTTATTATTATTGCACAGTTCATCAAGGAAGCCTGTTATTGATCCAACAAAGCCACTCCCACCACAAGCAACTTTTCGAGGGCCTTACATCAACACAGGCTCGCGTGATGTTGGTCCTGATGTTGGTCCGCAGAAAAAATGAAACAAGTTGAGTTTGATCAAGGTCATATATATCTCGCTGTTTAAGAGATTTTTTCTCACCTCAGTTTGGTGGATTGTGATTCTTAAGCACAATCTTGGAACTGAGAAGGTTTGAGGATGGGAGTTCTTTTCTGGAAGAGGTCACTTAATCTGTATGTATTAGATGAATGATGTTATTTGTGATGTCACTTGTATCTGTCTCTTCTGTTTCCAAAAAGACATGTAGTGTATTGCATGTCTCTATGACCACAATAACAACAACATTTTTGTCTCGCTGGTTTAAGTTGGTTATATGGATTACAAGATACCATTTAGTTCAGTTAAAGACTAAACGAGATTCCTCTTAATCACTTGTTCTAATGTGTTTCCTGGTCTTCGTTTTTTCTTAGGACTGAAAAAATATGCAATTTACTATCCTCAGTGATATGTTTTCTTCATCTTGTGACCATACAATTGTAAAAACTTTAAGCTCTCTAGCAATTTGCGCTTTTGGCTAAGCTTAGCTTGTGATTGGATTTGAGTTTGCAGATTTGGTTTTGCTTAACTGATGCTATCCTCAACGTAATTAGCTGTTGTTTCTTGCAAAATCTGGTTTTGTGTTTTGAACTCCTCTTTGCATTGTTTTCTGAACATAGGGTAACTATGATGCAAATGCCTATTGAATGTTATGTTAGCTTCATCGGGTGTGAATTCATATAAACTAGTACTTGCTTACAGTTTTGCTCCTTGTTTTGATTGAAGATTGGCTTAATAAGCTCTTGCTTTGTGTGTGTACTTTAAAACTGTATCCAGGCGAATGACTGCAGTTTTATGTTTATGGCAAGTGTGTTTCAGTTTATTTTTTTGGTAATATTTTTTTTTTCTTAAAAGTTGTCAAGAAAAGTATATAAAAAATGGTTAAATTGGTTTCTGATTTTTTTAGAAAGATCTATCTATGTGCATTCTAATCCTTGAAGTGTTGATATTCACAGTTTTATTTGGCTTTCATCATAATTGTTTAGTTATTAAAATTGATTCATAATTTTGCCCAATTATGAAAGACCGGAAAACTGTTCAAACTCTCTAATGGTGTAAAACCACTTCCATAGAGAATCTTGTGTGCGTGTATGTCTTTGAACGTCACAACAACCAAATACAAACATTGTTGTGAAAGTCATTGAAAGGAGACAAAACAGCACGACAAAGTTGGACACCGTAACACCCACCAAACGAAACAACAAAGCACAGAAGTAGTCCCTTCTTTTGCTTTTTATTTTTTTCTTTTATATCGAGAAATTTTTACTGCTTCTTTAGATCAGTTTACTAAAAAAAAAAACATTATTTTGAAATTTCTCGAGAAATTAAAAAAAAAAACTTTTTTTTCCCTGAATTAATCTCCAACCAACATGTTCTTTACGCCCTTTTTATTTGCATCTTTAAAAGGTTCCTAAAAGAACTCCTCTGATTGAACCAGTTGTTCTGGCCACTCTGATCAGCAAGCGTAGCATCATTCACGAATCGATGTTGATGCATTCTAACTTGTTTCGGAAACACTTACCAATAGGAAATATGTTAGTATTTTTGTTCGTATTCTGTTCCATGCTTCATATATTTCGTCTGTGTATGAAAAGTAACAGGAATGGGGAGAAATTTGCCTGTGATAAAAGATTTTAAGAATGAAAGGGGAATTCAACTGATGATGCACTTTAATTACTTAAAATTTTCAATTACTTTAATTTATTTAATATTTAATATCTTTTAAAAAAATATAAATAATACCAAAACTAAAATGCAATCTAATCCAAATCATTTTAAACCAGATTAAATTAAACAAATTTTAATAAGATGATGGAATATATATATGTATATATATATATATTTTTTTTTTTCAATTTCTTTCTTGTTTGGCAAGCAAGGCATAAACCGAAACCAGTACACACATGAACAAGAACAGATCTCACTGTTTTTCAGTGTCTTCTTTTCCCTTCTTTTCTCTTCTACAAACAAAGACTCACCCACGTGGTAGATACCCTTCAAACTTGTGGACATGAATCATTCCACCGAATGATTTCACTTCTTTTCCTCCTCCGCTGAAAAATAAAACAACAAAATTTCTCAAAATACTAATTAGAGACAGACATCGACACCAAAACTTTTCAAAGTTTTATTTTGCTTCCTAAATTTTACAGTAAGCACTCGCTAATTTAGTTAATTAGTTAAACTAAGAAAATAAAAGATCTCAGAGAATGACACATCTGAACAGTGTTTTGTCTGAACCGAAAGAAAGAGCAGAAGAAAGAAACATTTGAAGCTTGCACGACTCAAAAACCTTGCTCTTCGATTCTCTTATTAACATAACCCGCATGAACCTCCGTGTACAATTCCTCGAACCTTAACGTCTCAGAAAAATTAACTACAAAACCATTGATGGCACTCCCGCACTCCATCTCTGCGTTATCAACCACACTCACGCTTTCCTCCTCAGTGAACAAACCCACTACCAACAAAGTGAATTCCTTTCCCTTCTTGTCGAACAAGGGCACGCAATTTTTCACGAAACAAACTCGACCCAGAAGCGGAAGAAGCCCCTTGCTTACCCCTGCACGCGTTGCGGCGCCACCCTCAACGGTTGAAACCGATCAATCGTTCCCTGAAACGGAAAAGGGGGAGACTGAAGAAGAGTTTAACGAGGAGAGCTCTTCCTCGAAGTTCACCTGGAGGGATCACTGGTACCCTGTTTCGTTAATTGAGGATCTGAACCCTCTCTTACCCACTCCGTTTCAGCTTCTGGGTCGTGAAATCGTCCTCTGGTACGACAAGTCCACTTCCCAATGGGTTGCTTTTGATGACAAATGCCCCCATCGTCTTGCCCCTTTATCAGTGAGTATAACTCTCTCTCTCTCTCTCTCTAGTTTTGGATATCTGATACATCTAAGAGTTTAGTTTTGAATATAAATCAACCAGGAAAAAAAAATCTAACTTTTGGAGTGAGAGTGACTTATTAGATGTAGTTTTTGGCTATATTAGTTTCCTTTTAGTTTTTTTTTTTTTTT
>Ga0214544_1012186_pt1 | contig 11372 bp, 11 predicted proteins | sample CNSS3metaG_FD_160074 | JGI IMG/M metagenome (GOLD analysis project Ga0214544, IMG submission 160074) | Root nodule microbial communities from cowpea collected in UCLA plant growth center, Los Angeles, California, USA - CNSS3 | ecosystem: Host-associated > Plants > Roots > Nodule | place: USA...
GAAGCTATGAGTGTGGATATTATACCATGAGGCACATGCATAGAATCATATCCGCAAACATTGTTGACTCATGGGATATGGTAATATGTACAATTTATAAATCACATCTTAAGTATTTATTACTAAAAGATTGTTGACTCAACTATTCATTGTGTAGATTTTCAATGACACATCTCCAATGGATCAAGGAGTCTTGAAGGAAGTTCGTGAGCAGTGGGCTTCGTTTCTTTTAAGTGTTTATATAAGATGATGTTAGGTGTTTTATGACTTATATAGTAATTCGTTTTGGAGTAGTATTATATTTCATATAAACATTAGATTCTATTTCATGTAAATATTAGATTGAATGAGATTTGTTTTTTGGATGTTTTGGGTAATTATATACAGTATATGATGTTAGGTGTTTTATGATTTATATAGTAATTCGTTTTGGAGTAGTATTATATTTCATATAAACATTAGATTCTATTTCATGTAAATATTAAATTGAATGAGATTTGTTTTCTAGATGTTTTTGGTAATTATATACAGGTTTGGTATGTGGTAAGAAGCATAAACGAATTTTTCATAAAAAAATAATAAATCACTTTTTATACCGGTTGAGGTCATACTTGGTGTAAAATGTGTAATTTTTTATACCGGTTGGAACTATAATCGATACAGTAAGTCCTTTTTTCTTACATAACTTTCCATTTCCAAGAGGACTTTCTATACCGATTTTAAAAATGGTATAAAAAATAATTTTTTTTATACCTGTCATGGAACCAGTGTAGAAAGATCAAACCTTCTATATCACCTGCATCTATACCGATGTTAGAACCGGTATAAAAAACCTTTTTTAACTGATATAAAAAATCTATTTTACACTTCATATTACATGTATCTATCCCAATGCATTAATTATAGAATATGGTTTATTATTAGTAATTTAAACCATGCTATATCCACCACATTTAGTATTTAATGAAATTTATTTAGTCGAAGTTAATATAATCTTAGGAATCGATTTCACTAATAAGAACTTCTTTAACTTAGATAAATTCTAAAATCGTATTTAAAAAACTTAAGACAATGGTTAAGGTTTATTTCAAACATCAATAATTAAGTAAGTTTTTAATAATATTTATAAATAAATAATTAAAAAAACATGTAATTTAATATATATATATATATATATATATAATTTTTTTTTCTTCCTTTCCTTTTTTTTCTTGTAAATCCTAAATTTTTTATAACATTTATTCCATACTTCACCTCCATTATACTTCAACCCCACTCTCCCTGTATAATTGATATATTTTGGTATAAATTTAATTTTGTTATATATATATATATATATATATATATATATATTTATATAACTTGTTAATTTGATGAGTGCTATAATAATTTATTTAAAAAATTTTATTAAATATAAATAAATAAATAGAAAAAATATAAATACTTATATGAATGCTTAAATGACAAACAAGTACAAAAATTATATTAATAGTTTTAAAATCTACGCTGGTTTACTAAAATTTTAAAGCTCATGATAGTTTATGAAAATTTTAAGTCAAAATATTTTAATGAAGTAGTTCAAAAAACAATTTTTACAACCAGTTTTTACATTGATTCAAATCACTAGGTATAATAAGAGGACCAATGGCATTTTCGTAAGAGAAATTTTTCTATACCTGTTTTACATATATAAGGTATGGAAAGGAACTCATTGGCAAACTTGTAATAATCAACAACAACTTTCTATACTATTTGGAGCCTAAAAGGTATACAAAGCTTTTTATTTTTTTAAATTCAAAATGAATATACTAAACCGATTAGTTAGTATAACCGGTTCAAAAGTTGAATTTTCCAATCAAAACTTTCCTATTCTCTCTCACACTTTTGGGGTTTTCCGTGCATCTCTCTCCCGTGCTCTTTGTTTCTGTCATGCAACGCTCATTCATCCTTGTTCTCTCTTGCATTCACATCCTTCATCGACGACCTCTAGTTTGGTGGCTTTCTCATGCTTTAGTTTGGTTTAATGGTTCTCATGGTGGCCACTGGTTTGGTGGTGGCCCCTCTCGCATTATCGCACTTGTGAAGGCTCACTGGTTTGTTTCATATTACAAGTAAGGTTACTTACGTAAAGTGTAAGGGTTTGTTTCGTAAACTTTGATGCAGGGCGCATGATATTTATGTTAGTACTTTGTTGACCTCTTGTGAAAAAACTTTATTCACCTCTTGTGTTGTTGTTATTCATACAATTAATTATATTTATAGACCCACATTTCCTCACCATTATACTCTTAATGACTATAAACGGCTATAAATGACTAACTCATTAACTACCTAGACTCCAACGGCTAGTTTCTTACAACGGCTAGTTACCTATAGTGGTTAATACATGTAAGTTTATTAAAAACCCAACAAAACTCCCCCTTAAACTTAAATGCTTCTTTTATTCTCCATCTTTGTTCCTTTATTCTTCATCACGACTTCCAACATGCAATAACTCTTCTCACATTGTGCTTGTCCCTTTCCTGAATAGTTAAGTTCTTCGCTTTCTTCATGACTGACTCCCCTTTATCTATGGTCGACTTGTACTTCGCTTTCCCTATGACTAACTTGTTCTCTGCTCTCTCAGTTTTTGCATCCTTACTGGCAAACTTGTTCTTCTCTTTGGCTGACTTGTTACTCATTGGGTTCTTTGTCTTTGTGGCCGATTTGTCATTAACTGAGTTCTTATCAATAGGCCGACTTCCTTTTGAAAGATTAGACCACACCCACGTATTGTTGTTCTCAATCTCCTCATCCATTTAAGTCGCAACTTCTCATCTTGCACTTCTAGTGCAGCTCTCAGATCCTTCTCAACTTGTAACTATTCTTGCAAACTTGAAACATCTTCTTCAAATTCCAAGTGCCATTTTTCCAAAGCCTGTTTCCTTCTCTCTACGTTTTTTTGTAGAATTAAATTGTCTCTAACCTCCTTTTCAATACTCTGTTGCAAGTCTCCTTTTGCAATCTCTAACCTTTGGATTAGAAGCTTTTCTTCTTCAAATTCTGAGCTATTCAAGCTTTTCACGCACTCTACCGAGCTATCTGAGTAATCTACGCTACTTGACTGTCTTGTCGAGTTATCAACTATACTCAGTCTTCCTTCTGAATTCTCCATGTTATTCGGTCTTCTTACCGAGTTCTCCACTTGCTTATGCTCGGACCTCGAGCTACGCACCATCATCAACAATGTCACTTCTTCTTTTCCTTCTTCTGTGAGGTTAATCGCCTCTTCATTTCTACTTTCAGATCTACAATCTTTGGCAAAACGTCTAGACTTACCACAACTGAAACACTTGCCCGAGTAGCACTCCTTTGCATAGTGACCATACTTGCCACACTTGAAACACTCAACATTTGAGTTGCTTGATTGACCTCCTCTCCATGGACCTTGTCCTCTTCCGTGCCAATTTTGTTGACCGGATTGATCTTTCTCTTCTTGTCCTCGGCTTCTACCACTAGGATCGCTTCTTATACTCCCTCAATATCGTCCTCTACCTTGAGTGTTCTGAGCTTTCTCATATTTAATTGACATCTTTGTTTGGAGTAATTGATCAAGTGGCTCAACCTTCTTCTTCTTCTTCCGCTGCTCATGCGCCTCAAGGGACCCGGCAAGCTCTTCAACCGTGAGCATTGACAAGTCCTTAGACTCTTCAATCGCACACACCACATTCTCAAAGTCATCCGTTAGAGACCTCAAAATATTTTCCACAACTCGGCTAGCGGGCAACGTCTCTCCGTTTCTACTAAGTTGATTCACCACAGTTTCAACTCGAGTAATGTACTCGGCTACCCCTTTTGTCTCATTCATCTTCATGCTCTCCAATTCTCCTCTAAGGGTTTGAAGTCGTACCTGCTTCACTCGATCATCTCCCTTATACGCCTTCTCCAATATGTCCCACGCTTCTTTTGAAGATTTAGCACCTGCAATCTTCTCAAAGCCAGACTCATCCACAACTTGGTATAGGATGTACAAAGTTGCCTTGTCCTTCATACGTGCGTCTTTCAGCACTTTCAACTGGCCATTTGACCAACCTGTAGGGTTGGCTGGTTCATCGAAACCATCTTCGACCACCTCCCAATTTTCTTGGGATCCAAGAAGGGCCTTCATTTTGAGACTCCAATTGTCATAATTGACAGCCTTTGTCAACTTGGGCAGGGAGACACTGTTTGTAAGACTGGCCATCTCACTCTCTTTTTTCTCAAACACTTAGGTCTCTAGCTCTCTTTTCTCAAACACTCAAACTTTCTAGCTCTCTCTTTTTTCCACTCAGACACTCAAGCTAACTGGCTTTTGATACCACTTTGTTAGTACTTTGTAGACAACAACTCTCTAATCTTGTGAAAAAACTTTATTCACCTCTTGTGTTGTTGTTATTCATACAATACATTATATTTATAGACCCACATTTCCTCACTGTTCCTGTAGAGAACAAATAAGATATGTTAGACACAAGCACTACCTTACTCTGGTCCGTAATCTCCTCAGTAGGCTTCCTCCCGGCTGATACATGTCACTTATGGATATCTCAGTGTGATTGGTTTGGACCCGAGGGGGGTTAGCTGCAGATGAGACTCCGAAGCTCAAGTTAGCAAAATCTCTTAGAAAGTCAAATCTTGTGATTAGGAGAGTAATGAATGCGTGCCTTTAATTCGTGGGGTCCATGCATATTTATAGATTATTAATTATGTCTGGCCACATCATGGACTAGGCCCCTATTTGGGCAGTAGGTGGGCCTGGGCCCTAGCCCAGATCCCATAGTTCGATTGTTTGTGGGCCTTATGAGTCTTACAGATATGCTATGACTTTGTCAAGTTTTTGTTTAGTTTCCCAGAGCTGCCGGTCTAGACCGGTTACTCTTTACCGGTCCAGACCGGTTACTCTTTTAGCGACTTAGGTCGCTATTGCTCTTCTATCGGCTTAGGCCGGTTACTTTATTTGCTCAGCGTATATATGGTGATTGTTTATTATTATTATTTGGTTAGGCCGACTAGGTGTGGTACACCAGTCCCCCAGCCTTTGTCGGTATAGATATGATGGTGAAGGATGATAAGTATTACGTGTTTAGCGAGGCCGGCTAGGTGTGGTACACTCACCATTGTACTCTCAACGGCTATAAACGGCTATAAACGGCTAACTCATTAACTACCTAGACTCCAACGGCTAGTGCATTAACCACTCACAACGACTAGTTACTTATAGTCGTTAATACATTTAAGTTTATTAAAAACCCAACAATTTATGTTTGTTGATGACAACGGTGACAATGTGGCTCAAAGTGTCTCTATTACATCAATGATTCGGATGAAGTTCTTATGGATGTAGTCATTGTCGTTGGCGTCGGTGGAGAGTGTCGTCATCACTAAAGGCCCAATGACAACGACGCAAAATGCAAAAATCTCTGCTTTCAACTAAGGGAGGACGTTCCCATGATGATGGCCTTTCCAACGTGTGGAATGATCATTCTATTTTCGATCTTGAAGATTTGATTACTTTCTCTTCTTCTCATAGGGTATAGGGTTTGAATTTAATGTTGTTCCTAGTCACGTCAAGTTATGAGTTGTAGAGATCATTATACTCTTCAGTTCTCATTGAGTTTAAGAGTCCTGAGTCAAAACATTTAGAACTTTTTTTATTTTCTAAGACCTTGGCAAGTCATTTAAAAGCATTATTGTAACATGTCGAATTATTGTAAATTATGTCTAGATTTTCAAAATCAACTTTTAAATCGATTAATTTTGTTTATAGTTGATTAACTTTGTTTTCAAGCCAGTTGTTTAAACCTTTTAGCCGATTGTTTATGACAACAATTTTGTTAGCTTCATCATGCAATTCCTTAAAGTCATGAAGCAATTGGAAATATTCATGCTTATCTTTTGATAATAGAGAACTTACTTGGCTTGATGATGATGACTCATATCTAGCCATGAGACACAAGTTTGCTTCTTCACTTTCTTCTTATGATGAAATTCTTTGTTGAATCATCATTATCTTCCTAAGCAAAGTAAGCACGTCTTACCTTGGGCTTACTTTCCTTTTTCCTGTCAACTCCTTTCTCTTTGGTTTGATTAATATTTGGAAATTCAATCTTTATATGTCCTTGCTTCTAACAATTGTAGCAAGTGAAATTAGGACTATTGTTTTAATTATTGTGTTTAGAATTGTACCTTCTTTGGTAACCTTTTTTACCTCTTCTCTTGAGATACTTTCCAAACTTCTTGACAAATAAATTCAGATTCTCATTCTCACTTGATTTAGGCAATTCCTCATCATTTTTCCTCATTTTTCTTGATACATAAATTGAAGGCTATATTTTTTCTCACAATTCTCTTATTCATTCAGCCTATTCATCTCAATCTCATGCTCTCTAAGCCTTCCAAACAAGGCAGCAATAATCATTATTGCCAACTTCTATTAAGACTCTTCAAGAACTTGATGTTTATCTCCTCTTTGTCAAATTCCTTTCCCAAACTTATGATATGGTTGGCAATGTGTGTGGATCTTTTCTGAACTTCAACTATGGATTCACCTTGTTGTATCTTGAACAACTCATACTCTTGTATCAATACATGCTTCCTAGCCCTCTTAGCATCATTGGTTCCTTCATGTGTGATTTCAAGCACATCCCACATATCCTTTGCACAACCACGTTGAGAAACTTTAAAAAACTCATCCATGTTCAATACGAATGTTAGGATGTTCTTAACTACACAATCATATTCAACTGTCTTGTTCTCATCTTCTATCCAAAGGTCCAAGGCTTGTCAACCTGCTCATTATTAACAATATGCTTAGGAATGAATGGTCCATTCATGATTGCATTCCAAATTCCTTGGTCAATTGATTTAACAACTAATAATTCACACCACTAAACATAGGAGGCCTATGTATAGACGCACCTTTTGCAAAAGGAAGTTTTGTTAAACAATTTAAGGATTAAACTTGAATATCTTTTAATAACCCATTCTTCTACCAATTATAAGTAGTAAAAGAAGTAAATAGCCAAGAAGGGGGAGGTTGAATTGGCCCTTTAAATAAAACTTTAGTTCTTTTTCATATTGTAAAAACCCTTTTGATTAAATCAGAATGACCAAGAACTTAACATACAATTACTTCTACAACATGCATTTTCAATCAATTGAAAACAGAGTTAACAAGTTGGTTTCATTAAACTAAGAGTCAACCAAACATACTAGTGTTAGTTTTGATGCACCAATATTTCACAACCAAGAGGGGGTGACTTGGTTTTAACAAATTTTACCTAGTTTTAGCAATTTCAAAATTGTTTTGATAAAACATTTGCATGTTGAATAAATTAAAATAGTGTGATTGGATGCTTAATGTTTGGAGCTTTTATACCACGTCAAAATATAGACAAGAAGAGATAAAGCACACAAGAGATTTATACTGGTTCGATTCCTTAGAATCTACATCCAGTTTTCCCTAGCAAACCACAGCTAGAGATTTTCAATATATCTCAAGAATTACAAGATTTACATATACACTTGTGTCAACACCTAATTTCGTCCGGATGAATAAATTTATTTTAAAAAAAATAAAATAAAAATTGGTTAATGGAAAATAAAAAAATGTGAAACCAAATTTTCTTCAAAGATTTTCAAACTTTAATTTTAGAAAAAGAAAAGAAAAAAAGAGAGATGAAAAAAAGAAAAAAAAGGAAAAAAGAAGAAGGAAGAGCCTAATTTGTTATCACACTCCTCTTCATGAGCCCAACAACTCAACATATCTTTTACCTTTGTTCTGATAGAGAAATTAGTGATATGATTCTAATAATTAAAAGCAATATCTCTTCATATAATTAGAATCAATATTACTAATTGGGTTTTGGTGCTCTGATTTGTTAACGCTTAGAATCAATATTATTGATCTTGATTAATTTTGTGCTCTGATTTGCAATGTTTTGATCCCATAATGTGCTGCGATCATGACCAAATCCTTCCTTATATTGTTCATTACAGTTAAGGCTGAGATTGCATTGATATTGTAAGGTGTGAGTATAAATACACACTTTGTTAGGACCGAGAAAAAAGATTCTATATACTTCTCTAATTCTTTCCCATCAGCACTCCCACACACACCTCTTTTTTTTATCTCTCTTTCAAAAAAAACATATTGAAGGAGGTAGAACAAAAAAGAAGAAGGCATTCTTTATACTCTATCGTTCTCTCTCATTGACACACACACAGACGCATCTCATTTTTAGCTCTCTTAGAAAAAAAACACACAAAAATATTATAAAAGGAGGCAAGAAAAAGAAAAGACATAAGGTATGTCATTAATAGTTTCTTTTTCTTTTTGATTTATTTTTTTAATTTTCATTATTTTTTTTAATTCATAAAAAAATATTTTTTCCCATTTCTTTGGTGTTTGTTCGACCACTCGCATTGCATGACACCCATTTTAGACTTTCGTTCCTTTTTTTCTAAAAAATATATACCAATCTCAAAATAAAAAAATAGCTTTCTTTGTTTACTCTTTAATATATATCTAGTTGCTCACGTCGTAATGAAAAATTATAAGAGATTAAAAAGATAAAAAAAATCAAAGATTAAAAACAAGAATTTATTTTCAGTGTCTGTCCGGCCGCTCGCGTCGCGTGACACCAATAATAAAATAATACTAAAAATTTGAATGAAAAAGTTTTCAAAATTATTAAAAAAAAATTAAATCATTTTTCAAATATTTTTCCAAATAGTTTTTTCATAAAGAACTACGTAGGAGTGAGGATTAATCCTTGTCGGGCCCAAAAAACCAAAAAAATATTTTTGTTTCTTTTGTACATTCTTTTATTGTTACTTTTGGGGGAAATTAAATATTTTGAAAACCACATATTTTTTAATATTTAATTAAAGGTACCGTCTTAGGACAGACGTTGTGGGGTGCTAATACCTTCCCCACGCATAACCAACTTTCGGACTCAAAATCTGGTTTTTTAGCAGACCTTGTCTATTTTATTGGTTTTTTCATAGTTTTCTAGAATAAACTATGGTGGCGACTCCAAATTTTATTTTTGGTTCGTTGTCTCGTTGCGATTTCGGTTGCGACAATTTGGTAAATTTAAACTCTAAGACAAAAAGATCACACAAGCAAGGCTACCACACACTTGCTTCAACAATAAAAAACAACAAGGCTATCACACACACTTGCTTTAACAAACAAAAATAGCAATGATATCACACACACTTGCTTTAACCAGAAAACAACAAAACAAAGAGTTTCAAACTATACTAGAACACAAGAACACAACGTAAAAATTAGATTGAGTACATCTTTTTCAAGTCTGAATTTTTCATCTTGCCAAGCCAAATTTGATGTGTTTTGATGAAATTCTCAAGAGGATCTTCCAAGATTGCTCTAAGAAACTGTTTCACACCTTTCTTTCTTTCTTTTGGTTAAACAACTTTGTTAACAACAGGTGCAGAGTCTGTTTTTATCTTATCAACTGTTGTCAGCACGAGCCTAGTCGACTAGATTAGTTGGCTAGTCGACTACATTATGACAAGGCCCAAATCCAAGTTCCATAACTAACCTAGTAAACTAGATTAGTAGCTTAGTCTACTATCAAGACAACAGATTAATCTTTTCAGATTATCACATACATATATTACATATATTTATGTCTTGTTCTGATTTCAATCATTCTCATGCTATTATTGACATCATCAAAAACATCACAGATTCACCCAATAACAACAACTAGTATTTTTTAACAAATTAAAACACTAAAACAACATATTAAAATATTGGGAAATTATGCAGAAAAATGAAATTGGTGATAAACTCAGAAATTGTTTTCACAACAAATCAAGATTGATTCCAATCAGTAATACAAACAAAATTACAACTTTAGATTATGTCAATTCACAAGAATATCATAAAAAGGTTGCTTAAAACAGATTTCTTAGAACTTTTTATCAAACAACAAACAAAGAGAGAGACAAAGAGAGAGAGAGATATCAAACACATGCACCCAGAATTTTATATTGGTTCACTCAAGAGTGAGCTACATCTAGTTAGTTAAGGCAACCTAAACCTGACTTTGAACTACTTCAAAAGTGTTACAAAATCAACCAAGATTACACTTTTGAAAATACAAAACTACACCCAAAATTTTTGAATTCCAGTAGAATTTCAATAAAACATAACAAGACTCCCACTTGTAGACTTGAACTCCTACTAGGAAAAATCCAAAAACTTTAGAAAGATCAAACCTTTGTGATGGCTCTCTCTAGCCAACAAAACCTTTTTCTCCAAGTCTCTTTCACCAAGCAAAATGCTCTAAGAATTCAAAGATCACCACACGAACAATTGAAGATTTGTATTGTTCCAAAAGAAAGAATTTTCCAAAGTATTCACACTGATTTCAAGCTCAAAATGACAACGGTTAATGATCACTCTGAAAAAATAGACTTTATAGTTTGTATGTTAACATATTAAACAAGTTCATTTATTTGTTCAATTTGTTGATTTCACTTGACTTAAGTGAAATCAGCTAATTGAATAATAATTCAGCTGATTGAAAGTGTTAATAACATAACTAGAGCAGCTAGCCAATTAACATGTGAAAAACCCATTTAACAAATAAAGAGACTACAACCAGACACAAGGTACCTATACTATGTCAAATTGTCTTCAAGATAAGTTCCAATCTTCAAGCTTTAATATCTTCATGTGATAGCCATATTAATCACGCATCAAGCTTGAACTACACACCATTTTCTCAAGTCTCCATTACTTTATCAAGTCTTAGCAATCTTCATCAACTATTCATATCCTCATCAAGTCACTATACATTATCTTCATCAAATCTCTATGCACAAAATTCATTTGTGCTAGTAGTGAAGACTTCAGTAAATGCATAAGTAAGGAAAGACTTATAATTCAAGTTAATTTAATTAAGAAATAGCCTTTATTACATTTTTGGTTTGTGAAATAATAGGATGCATGATTCTACAATTTAAAAACAAGCTCAAGGAATATAGTTTAGATTTTGAAGGAAATGCATGATTTTATTAAGTGATGAAGATGTGACCACCTCATAAAGTTCCAAGGAGGCCAACCCTAGGAGGATCACTAAGAGCATGACAAAAGGGAAGGCATTATCCTCTCTATCTTTATTTTGTATTTCTTTAGTTTCAATTTCTTGAAGTTGGTTGTGGTTGACTATTTTGAGTTGACTTGTTGACGTTGACTTAAGGGTGGACTTGTTGACCCAAGATTAGCTTAACCTTAAACCAACATGCTAATAAATTCCTTAATTTGCTTTTTGTAGGAATAAGAAAGGAGGAGGACTACATGGGAGACACTTGGCATC
>Ga0214544_1012191_pt1 | contig 11364 bp, 7 predicted proteins | sample CNSS3metaG_FD_160074 | JGI IMG/M metagenome (GOLD analysis project Ga0214544, IMG submission 160074) | Root nodule microbial communities from cowpea collected in UCLA plant growth center, Los Angeles, California, USA - CNSS3 | ecosystem: Host-associated > Plants > Roots > Nodule | place: USA...
CCTAATATTTTCATGTCGACATTGAAGGAAAATGGTTTGTTGTGTATGTTCATTTTTTAGAAATTTAACCAAATAACTTTACACTAAGAAAACAGTTATTTAACAAAAATAAAAATAAAAAAATTCTAATTAATATAAATAGTTTTATAAAATTCATTTAACCCATTTTGACTTACCCAAATAATGAACAAAAATGTTTTATCTTTTTATTTGGTATTTATTCAGCCAATGTTTTTTTTTTCATTTTTTACTTATTGCATTTAGTCCATGAGACATAATGATCTATGTCAATCCACTCACCAGTGCAATCCAATAACTAGTTAAATAATAATAAAAAAAAAGAATATATAACAAGCAATGCAACATTTGTTGGGCCTCAAAGCCCTGACAAAATGGAGAATCTTTTATTTGAAGAAAAGTAGTTTTGTAAAAAGACATGCAAAAGGATTAGGGTTTGTGTTTGGCGATGGGAGGGCCAATGAATCACCATCCTTGACCAATCATATCCCTTCATTTATAATTAATAAGCCAAAAATAACTCATTGGTCCATTTATTATTTATAAAGAATATATATATATTAAAAAATGTATCACCCTATGACTCTTTCATGAAAGATCATCTAACTCATTCATTAACCTCTCTTTATAGATAGATATCCAACTCATCAATTTAAAATATGTTATATTTTCTTTCCAAAATCTTTTTTTATGTAAATAAAAATTAATATTTGTGTACCTTCTCGCAAGTTGCATCGAAATACAAAATTTTATCCAATAAATAAATTAGCAATATATCCGACGGTTCTAAACCATCCAATACTAAATCATAATTCATGCTAACTAATTCATTAATTATTATTATTGTTGTTGGATAAATTATTAAATTTATATGTACATTTATTCGAAAATGAAAATAAAAGATGTATTTGACCGAAAAATTAGTGTTTTTTGTATTGCTGGAGAAAGATGTGGGTCATGGTATGAGACAGGAAACCGAATGCAGTGCCCCTTAAGTTTGTTTTATTTTCTTATTTAAAGGAAATCCAAAAAAAAATTATTATTAGATTAAAATGATTATTTCTATTTATTTTTAAGGTTTGAGAACTGAAATATACTTCAGACACTGAAATCATACTTAAACATACCGAACTCTTTGTACGAATTCATATAGAATCACAAATTCCATTTCAGTAAATTTTTTTTTCTTAAAAAAGAACTGGTCTCTAACTATCAATGGATCATATCCTCTGGATTCGTACCAATATATGGTTATTATATCAGACATATCCTTATATATGAATAGCCTTGTTATATATATAAAAAAAACATCTTATTTTTATTTCTTTGCAATGCTTTTAATAAAAATAGTAAAAGTATACAGTTTTATGGAGAAATAATATGACAACTTTGCAAATAAGAGCAAAACTAAAATTAAAAATGAAATGAGAAGATGATTATGTGTGTATATGGGAAGAGGCGATGGAGATAGGTGAAGATGAAGTTGGTATGTATATTGTAGGGTTAAGTGTGGAGTAGAAACAGTGGTCTGAACAGCTTTATAAAAATGGATAACTATATTTTGACAAACAAAATTTCACAAATAACTTTTTTAGATAAAAAATATATTACTGTTATTTTATTTTGATAAAACATAAAAAAATAATCTATTTAATTTTATTTTAAAAAATTTTATCAAATTTTTCGAAAAAACAAATTTGTCAACAAATAATTTTTATTACGAAAATAAATGAAATTACCCAAAAAGTCAAAACTGAATCCTATTTGTGTGCTATGTTGGCCAGCTTCTTTGTTTCCAAAAGTCATGACGACACTGAATATTGAAATGAAGAACACAAAATAATGAAGTTTGTGTTGGAATTTTCCTTATTCATAGTCTACACTAATAAAATCTTGTACTTTGCCTGTTTCTTCTCTGTTTCTTATCTTGCACTCTAAGTACTACTTGGAATAGGAGATGATATAAAGTGTCTTTCGATTTAAATTAAAGTATTCAAATTACTTATTGGACATTATGTCATACCTTTTTTTAAATTCAATTAAAACTAAAATTCATCACTTTATAATTAGCTAAAAGTGTATAATAAATTCTTTTTTAATTCCAATTAAATATAATTTACCTTAATTTTCTAACAAAAATATAAACTCATATTTTATATGTCATAGATAGGAACTGAATTTATTTTGTTCGAAAATCGTATAATTGGAACCCGTCTTAATTTATTAATTACATAACCTAGGAACTCTTTGTATATAATTTTTTGTTTTTCCATTTGTTGTCAACTAGCAGGATTTAATGTGTGAAAGTTACTTAGAATGTGCAGTATTCACATAAATTCATAACATTATTTAGTTATATATTAGATTTACATAATTCATCTTATCTTTATTTTATCTCTTTTTAGGTTGCGCAAAAGTTATACAAATTGATTTTACAAATAAATTTCACAAAACTTATTATATCAGTGATATAAAATCATATTTTGTTGGGTATTATCGTAACAAAATACATCTAAATTTTGCAATTGTAGATGTGTAGGGCCAATTTGTCTCTACCAACCGGTCATAGGTTTGACAAAAACAAACAATTTAAAAGGCTGGTATGTTTGAGCAGACAGAGAGAGCCTCAAAATTTAAGTAATATTAAATAATTAATCTATTTAAGTAAAATTTATCTTTCAAAATATAGCCTTTCTATTTTTACTATTTATTATTTGGTATACATATGTATTGTAATTATTTACACAATATGATGAAGATTAAGGTGTTTGTTGTTATGAATAGGATAAATTCTAAACATTTTTATCTTTACATATATTTGATCTTAAACTTGAAAAATTGGCCATATCACACACACATTGTGTTGTCATATCAACATTATGAGATTGAACCAGCATCTTATTTTAATCAATGTCCATCAAATAACTAAAGTAGCTAATCTTATTAATTAATTTCCATATATTAATTGTTGTCATACATTTCACCAGTTCACATTCTGCCTTGTAAATAACGAATCAAATACTTTACGATACATTGTATCAAATTGAAGTTACATTTCCTTAGAAAATAAGAAGTTATACAACCATTGCAACCTCTACACTTTTAAATTCAATAGCGTCTCTTTGACTGGCTTAGCAATCACGTCTGCACATATAGTTTAAATATACCAACTCAAATGCTATAATTTCCTGGTGCAGGCTTAACAGTCAAGTCTGCATCCAAATTGCCCTTTGGAAAAATTTTCACCAGTACATTTATTTGGTAAATTATTACTTTTAACCGGGTTCTGTAATTTTGTCCACTTTTCTATGGATAGAAAAATAGTGTTAAAACAATAACCAGTTGGCCACGGCAAAAATGTAGAGTTTAAGGACAAATTATGGCAACACTTCCTGACATATAATGCAATTATACAATACTTCACTTTTTTCTGACATAATATATAGCTACAGAATGATAAATTAAGAAAGTTTGTACTGATAGAAGGATGAGTGGTGCTACATTGTTACATATATTGTTATCCAAAGGTGCAATTGATTAGCATACTGAAACTTTGGTTGAGGATCAGTTGTGTCATGACAAGCTTCTGATTATGGAAATGCTCGGTCAAGAATTTCATCATGGCCTCACTGACCTTGACGTGTTGCAGCAGATGGCGGTTGAACAGCTGCCAGAGGATTTACTTGGTACGAAAACGCAAGCTGCCACAAATCTACCAAAGCCCTCTTTACGGAGATAGCTTGTCTTCTTAAAATCCTAAATCACGAATAGTCTCAGTCATTCAGAACCATGTAATCCCTATGAAGCACAAAGAGCGAGCAAATATATATTGCAGAACTTGCTATAACCTTTATAAATCCATTCAATGAGTTTGGCTACAGTAAACAATGCAAATTATTAATTTAGTATTCAGTATAATACACTTGCTTGTTAACCAAGGGTGCCTCAACCCCAAAATAAATAAAATGGTCTTCACCATGACACAGCAGAAAGAGAAATGGATTTTACTCATTATTATAACAGATTCCATAAGAACGTAGATACTATATTGGAAAATCTCAGCCTTAGATGGTTAAAAGAGAAATTACAAGAGACTGAAAACCTCACACGAAATATAGGTCAATCCATTGAATAACATGGTTCTTGAGAGAAGGTTACGAAATATCCTACAAATTCTGTAACTAATAATACTAGGAATCACAAGTTTTTCAAGTCAAAAAACATAACTCAAGCTGCCTGCTCAAAATCTTGATGTCCATCAGTTCTAGGTATGGTCTAAAACACTCCTTTTCAAGTTTTAACATTATAATATGGGAGTAGTTGACAGGTTTGGAACACTGGGAGGAATGAGAAGAAACATATTTAGGAATCTGTCATCCATTAAGCAAGTTGTCATCTATTACTATGTGATTCTAAGCTTCTTATCATCACGGAAAATTGTTATTAATTCTTATTCTCTTGTCCTAAATTCTAAAAAGTTGTCAGGGGCAGAAAAGTTATGGGAATTTTGTTAGGACCATCTTCTGGTTTTTCTTAGGAACTTTTCAAAGGTAGCATGATTCTCTGCTATCTCCACAGCAAAGCTAAAATCTAAACCCTTTCAACATATTCTATCTATTTCTTGGTTACTCTCAAATGACCAATCAGTGCTTCAGATCTTCTCCCAATTTCGGCTCCACACAAAATTAACTGGGGAAAATTTGATTTGATGTTTGGAGCTAGGGCCCCATAAAGGGAAGACAGGATGTAGCTCTCTTTTGAATCAGGAATCTATTAAATTGCTTGAGGTAATAAATTAAACAAGGAAACAAAGAAATACAACTATACAAATCAGAATAATAAAGGTCCTAAAGAGGTGATATTTTGCCCAAGATGAATTATAGCAACTAAACAGGTAAGAACAAATATGATTAATATAAAACTAAAGATGATTTTGATATGAAATGGTGATTGTATCCTCTAAGATGAGAGGATGCAGAAAACAGATATTAGAGATACATTCTACCACGAAGCTAAAAATTTAATTGAGTACCTTTTTATGGTGGCTTGCTTCTTTCTGAAAACATAGTAGATGAACACTAGTAAACAACCAAGCATGATCTTCCCACTAGTTATGACAAACTTAGTAGAGCCAATCTTCAAATGGATACCACGGAAGCAACAGAAACATGTTTCTATTTGTTTAGACAATTTTATAAGAGCATTCTTGGACCTATCCTTTTCATTGTTGAGATGTTTGGTTTTGAAGGATTGAGGTAATCCTTCGGACATATTTCGTTCTTTCAAAGAAAAATCTTCATTTCTATTTGTAGGTGACTGAGGAAAAGGTTGTGACAGAATAGTACTTTCAGGAGAATGCATGGAACGTAACCTTCTCAGAAGTCCCTAAAAAATATAATGTCATAGAAATAGTTAGCAAATCTGAGGGAAGCACACTGCCTAAGAGCAAACAAGCCAATACTTACAAAAAGACGAGAAAAGTTTATTACTTTTAATTTACAATAAAGGACCAAATAGAGTGATTATGTCAGGAATAAATTTAGGGAGTATTATAAACTCTGCAGGTTTAATATAGAAGGAGAAAAAAGGTCAAGTTATAATTTTAGTGTGGGAAACTAAGTTAAATCAGTTATTGTATAGGCTATAAATAAGCCCTCTATTGATTTGGGAGGAGTTTTTGAAATAATTCTTTTAAATGGACTTTTCCAGTGTGAAAATGAGAGGGCTGCTTTAGATGGCATACTTGTATTTACCTCTGATTTTGTATGAGTCTGATGCTTAAATAAATAAAGAGGACTACTAACATATAAGCTATTGCATTAAGAGAATGGTTGTAATATTTAGAGTAGTTATTAAAGCTAGAGATAAAGTTTACCAATGAAATAACCACTGCAGACAGCAAAATAAACAACAGTATTTATAAAAAAAAGAAGCTCGCCAAGTAATTTTTTCAAATGTCAGCTCAGACTAATAAATTTAATGTACCGATAAAAAAATACATCTAATTCCTTCCACCAATAAAGACAAAAGAGAATGCAGTGAACTGCTTTATTTCAATTAATCAAAATTACACCATAACTTTGTTTCTCATTTCTAATTTCTAATTCAAATGCCTGATTACAAAACCACTAATATGAAAACTTGATTTGTGGAGAACATTCATACCTGCCGATTTTCCTCAGGCAATGAAGAATTCTCAACCCAGGAGATTGCAAGATCTACATCTTTTCTAACTGTTGCAAGAAGTGTGACGGAATAAAGCTCGACAACTTCCACATATTCATTAATTTCAAGAATTATGTGTCTTTCTTCTATACTTCCATCCTCTACATTTGTCTCTTTAATGACTGCACAATATCTTGCATCTTCAAGACTCCATCCATTGAGGAAATCCTCCACAAATTCTTGAACACCAAGCCCAGAACCTTGTGCAATTTGAAAACAAGCTCTGAACCAAAAATAATAAAAAGAGGTAGTATCACTCTCCTTACACATGGTCTTTCACTAATACCTTGTTTGTAGACATATCTATATGGAAAAAATAAAAACAGTACAACCCTATTGTCAAACACTATATAGAAAGGACAAGGGTGCTGCAGAATCATGATCCGGAACGAAGAAGCTATCTTGGATATTCAGGTGTTAGGGATGAAATGTTCACATCAAGAATAAAAATAAAAAATGGCAATCATACATGACATAGGGTGTGTTTGGAAACCTGTTCAATCCACAGTGATAGGGAGTATTAAACTTTGCAATGCCTAAATGGACAAGGTGAGTATCAAATTGATTGACGCTGAACATGAGTTGAGCTGAAACCAACTGGTAAGGCACGTGAAATTGTTATTAACCAGAAGATGTTAAAGAAAACAAGCATACCTACCCAGTAAGAAGAACACGGGGAGGAATAGCTTTGACTGAAATGAAATGCAGTCTAAGTTGATCGAGAATGTGTTGATTCCTGCAGCAAAGCAACGATGATTCAATTTTAGAATGAACTGTGGAGAAGATAGAGATGAGAATGTAAGAAAAACCTGGGAAGGTGGATAAGTGCCTGGAGTAGCACCATGGCAGTGGATTCTAGCATATCTGGAGTTGCAAGGGAGGCATGACGCAAGCGTTCCAAAATAGAGGATGCAGCTGATGCAGCTTCTTGGTACATAGAACAGACAAGGAAGCTGCATCGGAAAAAACACAATCATCACACAGATTCTGGTTTTGGGTAGTTCTACAATTGATTCACTTATTCCATTACCTCTCTGAAGCCTCAATTTCATTCCATATAGCAGCAGCTTCAGAGTCTGATTCTGACTCCAACTCCGTCATCTTGATTTGTATCGACTCGGTCCTAATTTGCATAGTCTCCTCCTCACTTCACCAATCAAAAACACAAAAAGGGGAAAATCAAGAACACCCTTTTCTTCAACTATTCATCTATGTATTATCATTACATAATAATCAATGGTTTCATGTTGCATAATCTTCTCCCTTTCTCTTTGTTTCTTCCATTATTCTCTCTCTCTCTCTCTCTCTCTCTCTCTCTCTCTCTCTCTCTCTCTCTCTCTCTTCTCTGCCAGCAACGCCACTAAGACGGTGTTTCAAGTTTTAAAACGTTTTTTTATTGGGCACTACAAGAAATTTTTTTTATACCGATCAATAAGAGAGAACTCAATCATATAGAGGCAAAACTGACATGAAAAAGAAACTTAAAAACCATCTAAAAAATCCATCATACAAAGAAGAAGATATAAACCTGAGGATGCTCTGCTCTGAAGGGTGGAATAGCAACCAGCAACTCAAATAAAATGAACCCAACATTTTTTTTTATTGATATAGTTGTCTTTGCTATTCTATTCTGTGCAATGTTATATATCAGGTTGTCCTAGCCAGATGATGACATTTCTTGTTCCAAACAAATCAATTATGGAATTAAATCTATACCAATGCGAGTCATTCTCTTTTTTCATGGCCATTTCCTCCCTCACCCATGTAACCCACACAGTGCGGACTCTAGCCCCTATATCCAAATACAAATTTAGATACATTATAATCCAATGATTCCCACCCGAAACAATCAAAAAATATGAACCCAGTCACGAATCAAAAAAACACCAACAAAATCGACTTAAAAGTGCACACATAGATTCCACAGATTGCCAATGATAGCAACTCGAATACCAACTCATAGCTACTCAGCAGCCTCATCAATTTGGCTTTAACAACTGTTGACCCAAAAATAATCCAATTAATATTCAGACCATAGCCAGAAATCAATAAAACAGAGACAAAGAGGAGCAACCAGTGGCCAATGGCTGTTTATAGCTTAGGTTTTTCGTGAACGAAAGAGAAGGGATAGAGGCATAGATACCTTGGGCTGCAGCTATAGAGCTTCGGATGTAGACACTGCTGTTGAGTGAATCTCGTCGGGGATGAACGGCTGAGGCAGAGGGTGCGTAATCGTTCTCACTGTTGGGTCCTATTCGGTGAAGTGTAGTGCTTTTTCTGTTCCCCCTTATGGGTTTCCTCTCTCAAACCTGTATACTGTGTCCCCTCCCCCTGAGTGAGTGCGTGAATGAATTAGTGTGTGCCCCCGTGAGTGAAACGTGAGAGAGTAATTAGAATCGTGTGTGTGTCAGTGAGGGTTTGGGAAAGAGAAGGAAAAACCTCCTGTGTGTGCCGCGTGAGTGGAGTGTAAGGGTTATGTGAGAGGATTGAGTGAAAAATGAAAATACTGAGTGGTGTGTGCGTGAGTTAATTAGGGTGAGGTGTGTGAGAAAATTGAGTGAATCTGTGAGTGGAGTGTGAATTGGTTAGTGGTGTGTGCGTGAAGTGTGTTTTAATTAGTTCAGATTAGTGTGTTTTAATCAGGTTAGATTAGTGTGTGACGTGTGTGTTTGGTGAGAGAAAAAAGGGTGAAATAAAGTTTGTGCAGTGAGTGAATTAATTTAATCCTAATTAACTTAACCAATTAATTAATTAATTTAATTTTAATTTTTTCACTCTCATCTTACAAACTTTATTGTTAATTTCCTATTTATTATATATTTTTTATTTTTAAAAATACATTTTATTTATCCACACAAAATCGGATGTTTCACACATGTCTATTCAAGACATATACTTACCACATAAATTTGAAATGAATGATGTCCAAAGATAATGTTCCTCGAAGATGCTTCAAATAAGAAATAGATGAAACAAAGATGAGTTTGAGAAACAAAGTTCATGGATTGTTTATTTCAGGCACACCACGGGAGAAAGAAAGAGAGGATTAAAGGAAAAAGGTGGAAGAGAAAGCGTAAGAAGGAGAAGTAAAGAGGAGAAGAAGAAGAGAAAGGATTCAAGCGCTACTGAGGTGTCTAATCCTTGCTCTTTTTTCTCTGTTTTATTAATCTGGGTTAAATTGAAATTGTTGTTTGGCTACGAATTAGCAATCGAGCTGCTGTTCTTTATAAATTGTGGAATGTGTGTGTATGATTTTGATTTTAAGTTGATTCTGTATGGAGTTAGTGTTGGAGTACCAGGTTGTAATGTTTATACGAGATTCCATTGATATTTTGGATGCTTCTATTTGTTTCTTGTTTGAGTTCAACTTGTATTGATGCCTGGCAGAGTTTTGGGATTGTTGGATTATTATAACAGGCTTTCAACTTTAAGTAAGGATGATGATATTGATTAATGTTGAACAGGAAATTTTTGGTTGAGGGGTTTAGGTACTTATATGTGAATGTTGATGATTAAAATTGTTTCTAATAAGGGGAAGAAGGTTTCGAATGTTTGGAATTAAGTTCTGGAGGTCATGGATTGTGTATTTGATGTAATTGATGAGTTTATTCATTCGTTTTGAAGCATATGATGGCCACATGAAGATTATTTGGTTTGTCTATTATTGCTTTTGGTTTTGCTAATATCATGCTTATGGTTGAGTGAGCTATTGGCTTTTTCTGGAGTTCTCTATTTGGTATCATTTGATATGCATGATTTGTTTTTTAAAGAAGTTCTGTTTGCATGAAAAACAGGGGTGGAGCTGTTATATGAGTGGCTTGGTGTTATGATTGGTTTAGTTTTTTGGGATTATTCCAATGTGTTTTTCTTTTAATTTGATGATGAAGATTGTGCAGAGGATTATTTGGCTTCACGAAGGTGGAGTTTATGGTCTTGCGGAGGTTATTGTTGTTGAGATAATGAAGTTGAATTTGTTGAATTAATTATTGAAATAGGTATATAGATTTTGGTTGGATGATTGAATGCACAGCAGGAACTTGATCACGATTGTTATTTTGGAAGACGTTGAATTCATTCGGTCATAGATAATGTGATATGATGAATGAGTAATTTCATTTTGGGATTCCTTTTGTTTGAGGTTATATGATTCTGTGGCTTGGGTTTGTTTGAGGTTATATGATTACTATTATTTTTCTGCAGATTTGACCCCTTCGTCGGAGTTTCAGAACTAATCTTGAAAAACAAACCATTCCTCCTCAGTGTCTGTTTTCATCATGCTCCTTCCCATCTCTCTACCAACCACCATAACTGTCAAATCAAAGATAACAGCTACCTTCACTCCTAGAACCACAAATACCCATAAACACAGAACAACACCATTCAATTCAACCCTAAAATCTCTTTGCAAATGGGGCAATTTAGATGAAGCTCTTCGCCTAATCAAATCATCAAAGCCCACACCCATTGAAAAAGAAGCAGAAGAAGAAGGTATCTCGCTCTTCCTCCATGCTTGCATCTCCAGAAGGTCCTTGGAACATGGCCGAAAACTCCACTTGCACTTACTTCATTCTCAAAACAGAGTCTTGGACAGCCCCACGTTGAAGAGCAAGCTCATCACTCTGTACTCCGTTTGCGGCAGAGTCGATGAGGCTCACCATGTGTTCCGAATTGGCTACGAGAGCCCACCAGAACCTGTGTGGGTAGCTTTGGCTATTGGGTATTCGAGAAACGGGTTTTCCCATGAAGCTTTGCTTCTTTACTGTGACATGTTGTCACAGTGCACGAAGCCAGGGAATTTCGCGTTTTCAATGGCCCTCAAGGCGAGTTCTGATTCGGGCAATGCACTGTTTGGGAGAGCAATCCATGCCCAAATTGTGAAGCATGATGTTGGAGAAGCAGATCAAGTGGTGAATAACGCGCTTTTGGGGTTTTATGTGGAAACTGGGTGCTTAGATGAGGTCTTAAAGGTGTTTGAGGTAATGCCTCAACGAAATGTGGTGTCTTGGAACACTTTAATTGCTGGTTTAGCTGGACAAGATAGACCATCAGAGACGCTTGGTGCTTTTAGAGTTATGCAGGGAGAAGGAATGGGGTTCAGTTGGGTTACCCTTACAACTGCTT
>Ga0214544_1012193_pt1 | contig 11364 bp, 17 predicted proteins | sample CNSS3metaG_FD_160074 | JGI IMG/M metagenome (GOLD analysis project Ga0214544, IMG submission 160074) | Root nodule microbial communities from cowpea collected in UCLA plant growth center, Los Angeles, California, USA - CNSS3 | ecosystem: Host-associated > Plants > Roots > Nodule | place: USA...
GTAGTGGCGTGCTTCTCACATTTTTACCATTTCTTTCCTTTCCATTTTATGTTTTCTTCTTCCTTTAATTGTTCTTGGTTTTATATGGTTTATGTTCTTTCCATTTCCTTTTCATTTTGAATCAATCTATCATCTTCTTCTCTTGAGTTTTGTGAAAGGAACCTTCACATCTAGATAGCTTGCTATCTTAATGTCCAGTGGGGATTTCGCTTAGCTTTCTTAATCAACTCACACCATATTCAATTATCTTAAAAAGGAACAACATAATACTTCATCAGATTTTATGTGGTATAGAGACTTGTGGTATTAGATAGCTTGCTTGTAATACAGATGTATTAGTCGGGAGGGTGCAATATTAGTAGGGCTAACTTAGAGTGCAAACTGTCACAGAGTCGAACCAGGAAAAAAATGAGTAAAATCAGTTAAGAGAGACTACTGATATGCCGCCTGGCAGTGAGTTGGAGACCGCCAGGCGGAAGTGACCAAACAGGGGGTACCTGATTCTCGGGCGCCTGGCAGTGAGGGACTTCCCGCCAGGCGGTACCTGCAGCGAGGAGGGTTTTGAGGCGCTGTGTGCCTGGCGGAACGCGACACCCGCCAGGCGGTCTGGGAGCTGGCAGCAACTGGCGGCACATGTCCCCCGCCCGACGATTTGTACTGCTGCAACTTTGAGTTTTGATTATGAATTTGTGATCTACAGTGCGTCTAGTGATGCTTTAAGGGTGGGATTGCTGGTGTTCCTGGAGTTGTGGCTCGGAACGTATCCCTTGAGTTGTGGCTCGGGATAGGGGTTAAGCACGTGATATTCCTTGAGTTGTGGATCAGAATAGCATCTCTTGAGTTGTGGCTCGGGATGGCGGATGAACACGAGGAACCCTTGAGTTGTGGCTCGGGTTGGCGAGTGTTGTCGGTGTGAGTGTGTTGGTTGTGGCCAGTATGGATGGGTCCAGAGAGATTGCACTCCTCAGTTATTGGCTGACGAGTTTGGTAGTCTTGGGACGATACGGACTATGTTCGTATACGGGAACTTTACCTGGCGTTGCGGTGTATGATCCGTAGCATGTTTTCCCGCACGTGCTCTATCGGTTGTGGCCGATAGGTATGGCAGCAAGTCACCTTGAAGTAATCCTTAGACGTTGTAGAACACGAATAATCTGATTGGGGGGTCAGATGGTAGGAATTAAAGAACAGGGCAATGTGAGATGTTTATGTAATGTACGATCTCTTGTGTTATATGTTTATGTTTCTGCAACTCTATACATGTGATTTAATTGTTAAGCTCACCCTATCTGCGTGTGTGTGGCGATGATCGTGTGCGCGGTACACGGGAGCAGATTCTGTTGATGCAGGTGGCTTAGGTGACGCTTAGCCCCAGAGAGGAGTTAGATGTGGGGAAATGCTTATGTTACTTTATTGCCTTTGAAAACAGTTGTAAACCCTGATGAGTAATTTTATAACGTTATGGTTTTGGTATTCATAGACTTTATTTGATGGTTTAATAAAGTTTTTAAATTTTCCCGCGTTTTGGGAAAATGAGGTATTATTAAATGCACGTGGTTTTAATTTATTTCTTTTATTTATTTACAAATCAGTAATATCCTGGCGGGATGTTACAGGTGCTCCGCCTGTTAAACGTGGCGCCTATTCAACTACATCCGAACAGTTAGGCATACTTGTAGGCCTTTCATGTTCTTTGCCAGTTGTTGTATCTACAGTTGTCTTCTTATGCATTTTTATACTTTTAGGACACAAGGCCCCGACAACCGACAACATGGCTATCCTTGGTGAGCAGGCCGAGTATTAGCAGGTTGGACGCATTTACGAAATCGTTCAAACACTTCAAGGATAGGTTTTTCAAGGTTGTAGTGAAGGAGGGAGGAAAGTCACATTTCCTCAGTGCAGATGGGAGTACCAAATTCCTTCTAGTTGGATGGGTAGCCCCTGTCGGTATAAGGATATGAGTACCGATGAGTTGTCGGCGGAGGATAGAGAGGTGGTGGAGGTGCTGATGAAGTTTACGGATAGACTGCCCACTAAGGGCTTAGTTAGGGTTTATAATTCGGTTCATCCGATTATTGATATGAATGTATCTATTTGTGATTTCAATTTTTTCAATGTGTCTAAGTTAAACTAATTGGACTTTGGTGTATTCAATGCAGGACATATGTCTCAAGTTGGAAAAAAGGACTTGACCCTTTTTCAAGCGCTGAGGAAGGAGAAGACGGTGAAAGTGAAAGCGGTCGGAAACATTAAGGTCCCAAATTTGCAAGAGTCATTGGTGGAGGTGCGTGCACATGGCAGCACCAAGAGGAAAGCCGAATTGCCGACCAGCTCTGGCAAAGGCAAAGATGTGAAGAAGGTGAGGGCTGCCTTGTTGGGGCAAGGGTCATTCAGTGGTGCTGAGGGGCCAGAAGCTGGTCTGATTGAATTGCTGGAGACGACCGTTAGAAAAGATATTGATATCAACATGTCAGAGACATTGATTAACTCTATTGATAATTTGGAGTTGGACCACCTAGTGAGGACAATGGTGGAGTTTGGCAACAAGGCGCTGATATTAAGTCGTCGGGTTGGGTCGCTGTACCATAGAGAGCTGAAGGAAGGGAATCGCGAGAAGTTGGAGGATCTACAAGGGAAGGTCGATAAGTTTGCGTAAGAAAGAGCTGCATGGGAGAAGGAGAAGGAAGAGTGTTTAGGGTTTAGAGACGAAGAAGAGGTTAGGGACCTGGAAGGTTCGCTGTTTGGATTCAGAGACGAAGCTTAGAGGGAGAATAGCCGACCTTGAGGCGGACTATGACGAGTTGAAGGAAAAACATGAAAGTGTGGAGGTGGAGCTCGAAAACTTGAAAAGTTGCATAATTTAAGAGCACGTTAATGGATTTCGGAAAGGGCTGAGGCAGGCGACCTTCTTCTGCAAGGAGGTTGATGTGGCTGATCCAAGATTTGACGTGAACAAAGATGTAGTGGACAACCAGCTCATCGATGAAGCCGAGAGTAGCCCTGGAGAGGAGGTGGAGAAGGCCATGGCGGATGAAGAAATGAATGCAGAGGCGACCGTGGAGGATGAAGATGAAAAGGCGGCTTAGGATATAGTTTTATGATTCCTATTGTTAAGAATCCTAAGCTTGTAATAACGCATACAATATTTTTCATTGCTTTTGAATGTGATGTACATTTGCGGATATGTTTGCTTTTTAATGTTCGACGATAACATTCATGATAGGAATGCGCTTCATTGTTGATGTTGTTATGCATGTTATATGCTATGTTTTATGTCTATCAGTCTGAATGTGTTATTGTTGTTGGTTATTCGGTTAATGGGAGTAGTCAACCCAGGCCGCTTACTTATGTTAAGGGTGGACAATTAAAAATGAATTAAACATTAAGATAAGGGTGTTCGACCCAGGCCGCTTACTTGTGGTAAGGGTGGGGAACTAAAAACGAATTAAACATCAAGTTAAGGGTGTTCGACCCAAACCGCTTACTTGTGGTAAGGGTGGGGAACTAAAAACAACTTAAACATTAAGTTAAGGGTGTTCGACCCAGGCCGCTTACTTATGGTAAGGGTGGGGAACTAAAAACAAATTAAACATTAAGTTAAGGAGTAGATGTGAGATTAAGAACCCCTTGTTTATTCCTGAAATTTGGGGTGCCTCGTTAAAACCTCCCTGGCCAAAACCCTCCTTAGGGAAAAAAGACCAGGTGAGGGAAAAGAGTACACCCAGGGTTACAAATATGTGCTACAATACGTGTCTTTAACTAAAGTAAAACTAAGATGGGACACATTCCATGTATTGGGTATTTCTTCCCTTGATAATTGTTGAAGTCTATACGCTCCTCCTCCAGCATCTTCACGTATCCGGTATAGGTTGTCCCAGTTGGCGGAGAACTTGCCATCCTTCTTTCTTGCACTGCTGGCCATTATCCAAACTAAGTCCCCCGTTGCGAACGATCTTAGGCATAGGTTCGCATTATATTTTTTGGCCGCTTGCTGTTTGGTAGCTAAGTTGCGTATCTGGGCTTTTTCTCTTAACTCGGGTAGGAGGTCGAGGTGGGTGCTCATGTTTTGATGATTTTGGACTGGGTCGTATAGTTCTCGACGTAGAGATGGTTCACCAATTTCAACTGGTATCATGGCATCTATGCCGTATACTAGGCTGAATGGAGATTCATTTGTTGCTGATTGAGGGGTACACCTGTAGGCCCATAGCACTTCCATTAATTCTTCAAGCCATTGGCCCTTAGCATTGTCCAACCGTTTACGTAGTTCTACTAGTATAACCTTGTTTGTTGCCTCGGCCTATCCATTGGTCTGTGGGTGTTCAACAAAGCTAGTTACATGTTTGATGCCTAGGCCGGTATATAATTTAGCAAATTCTTTTGTCTATAAACTGTCGGCCATTGTCGGTGATGGTTGTATGTGGGACGCCATACCGCCATATAATATCCTTCCAGACGAATTGTTGGACTTGTTGGGTTGTAATGGTGGCTAATGGTTTGGCTTCTATCCACTTGGTGAAGTAGTCGACGACTACTATCAGGAATTTTACTTGGCCTTTTCCCGGGGAGAAATGGCCGAGAATGTCCATTCTCCACTTTGTGAAGGGCCACGGGGATAGTATAGAATGAAGCTGTTCTGTTTTTCGTGGATGAGGTTGCCATGTTTCTGGCAGGGTATGCATCTTTTGACAAAATCGTGGCAGTCGGCGTCCATGGTCGGCCAGAAGTACCCGGCGCGAAGGATTCTGGTGTCATGGTGTGTGCGTCGGAATGGTAGCCGCATATGCCTTCATGTAACTCTTTAATGATATATTGGGCTTGTTCTGCAGTGACGAATTTGAGAAGTGGTTGGCCGTATCCTCGTTTGTACAGGTCATCGCCTATCATCGTGTACCTGGCAGCTTTAGTTATCCAACTCCTGTCAGCGTCAGGTGGGGGGTTACCGGTTTGGAGGTATTGGATGTAGGGAGTTGTCCAATTGTCGACTTGGTGTTAGGTTAGGGTATGACAAGTGTTTGTGATGGAAGGGGCGGATAGCGTTTGTTGTAAGAGTGATCAGTGGCGTCTTTTTAGCTTGGTGTTTGCTAGTTTGGATAATATGTAGGCTCTGACGTTTTTGGATCTGGGAATGTGTTGGATGCAAACTTGTTCGAAGACGGATTGGATGACTTTCCGGACCAGGTGATAGTATTGTAGGAGGGTAAGGTCTTTGATCTAGAACTCGTCATTTAGATGGCCCACGGTAACCTTGGAATCGGTTTTGCACGTGAGTGATTTGACACCAACTTCGCGGGAGAGGGATAAGTCGGCGAGGATGGCTTCATATTCGGCTTTGTTGTTGGATGTTTTGAAGGCGAAATGGAGGGATTTTTCGATGAGGATATCGTTGGGTCCTTCTGGGACGATGACGACACTTGCCCCTTTAGGGTTTGACGAACCATCAACATAAAGTGTCCATTGGTCTTCTTTAGGGGTTCGCTAGAGATCGTTGACAAAGTCTAGGAGGCATTTAGCTTTGATGGGCCGTGGGGTTCATAGCAGATGTTGAATTCGGATAACTCGACAGCCCAAGACGACATGCGGCCCACAAGGTCTGGTTTCTGTAGCATCTTCTGGATGGGGTAGTCGGTTTTGACGTTGATTATGATTTTGGAAATAGGGGCATAGGCGTCGTGCTGTGTGTAATAGAGATAGGGCTAATTTTTCCACCATCTGGTATCTGGTTTCGGGATCTTGCAGGGTTCGGTTGACGAAGTATACAGGGTGTTGAGTGCCATTGACATCCTGAACCAACGCGGTGCTTACGGTGTGATCCATGGCGGTGATGTAAACGAGTAGGAGTGTTCGACTTTTTGAGGATGGGTGGTGAGGTGAGGGTGGTTTTTAGTTTATGAAAAACTTGTTCACAATCGTCGTTCCACGTGAACTTGGTCAATTGTTTGAGTAGTTGAATGATGGGCTGGGTTTGTTCGGCGAACTTGGGAAGGAAGCGGGTGATTGCGGTTAGTCGGCCTATGAGGCGTTGTATTTCTTTAACACTGTTAGGGCTTCGCATCTCAATAACTGCATTGCACTTTTCGGGGTTAGCTTCTATGCCACGTTGGGTAAGCATGAATCCGCGGAATTTACCATGGTCGACGCCAAAGACGCATTTTTCAGGGTTGAGGCGGAGGTTGTATTGTCTTAATGCAAAGAAGACGGTGGAAAAGTCTTGAGCATGCTAGTGATGACTGGGGCATTTGATGACCATATCGTTAACGTATACCTCGACACACTTGCCCATTATATGGCTGAAGACCTTATCCATTAGTCGCTGATATGTTGCTTCTACGTTTTTTAGGCCGAACGACATGACCTTGTAGAAGTAGTTGGCGTCGTCTGTAATGAAGGCGGTTTTGTTCATGTCGGATGTGGCCATGGGAATCTAGTTGTAACCAGAGTATGCATCAAGAAAACTGAGAACTTTGTTACCGGCTGCACCGTCAACAAGCCAGTCAATATTAGGTAACGGGTAGGCATCCCTAAGACAGGCTTTATTGAGATCCGTATAATCGACGCACATCCGCCACTTGCCATTAGCTTTCTTGACTAAAACCATGTTGGAGAGCCAAGTGGTGTAGTGGGCTTCTTCGATAAACCATGTGTTAAGAAACTTGTCGACCTCGGCCTTGGTCGCTAGTCGACGTTCTTCGCCAAGTTTGCATTTTTTTCTGGGAGACATATCGGGCCTCCTTGTAAATGGATAGTTTGTGGGATGCGACTTAAGTGTCAACGCCGGGTAAGTCAGCAACTGACCTAGCGAAGAGGTTTGTGTTGTTGATGAGGGTGGGTGTAAGGATGTCGCACTGTTCAGGTTGTAATCTAGTGCCCAGTTTGATGGTGCATCCATTAGGGAGCTCCAGCGGTATGGTTTCTTCGACCAGCTCGAGGCAGGTATCCCGGCCTACTCTAGGGTCTAGATCATCGCCGGAAGGCTATGTCAGAGCCGGGTGGTCGTTCAATATGATTGGTTTGAAGGATGGAAAGCTGCGGGCGTAGGCTGGCCATGTAGCATTCGCGGGCGAGCCATTGGTCGCCATGAATGGTAAGGTTGTCGCTGGATGGGGATGGAAATTTCATGGCCAGATGAGGTGTGGAGACGATGGCGCCAAGAGTGTTGAGTGAGGGTCGACCGAGGAGGACATTGTAGGATGTGGACGCATCGACGACGAGGAATTAGATAAGTATTGTCTTGGTTTGAGCATCATCGCGGAAAACGGTATGGAGGTCGATGTAGCCGTGGGTTGTTACCTTTTCCCGTGAGAATCCATATATCAACTCGTCGTATGGGACCATGGAGGTGGTGGGGAGCTGGAGTTTCTGGTATGTTGCCCAATATATGATGTCGACGGAACTGCCTTGGTCAATGAGAACTTTCTTGACGACATAATTTTCTAAGTTCACGGTGATGACCATGGGGTCATCTTGTTGGTGGTCAAGGCCATGGAAGTCGTCGTCCGTGAAGGTTATGGGGGGCATGTGTCGTTTGTGATGGGATTGGGTAATGTGGTTGATGGATTGTATATGGCGGAGGTGTCTCTTTCTGGCGAATGAGGTAGATCCGCCATTAGCAAAGCCACCATAGATGGTGTTAATAGTGCTGCGTATGGGGGTCGGTGGGGGTGACATTGGTGCAAGCTGGTTGGGGGTCGCGGTTAGCGGGTTGCTGGAGGGGGGGTTGATGCGGAGGGTGTGTAGTCATTGCAGAATTTTGTGTGGAGAGTTTGCATCTCCTCATGCGGACGTAGTCAGCGGCGTGGAGTTTCAACTCATGCATGGATGTAGGTGGGTGGAGATAGACGTTGTTGGCGAAGGGGCCGGGTTTGAGAGTGAGTGTCATGCACTAAAGTATCATTTCTTGGTTGAGGTGTGGTGTGCGAAGGGCAGCCTTACTAAAACGGTCAATAAAAGCCCGGAGCGTCTTGTCTTGTTCTTGTCTAACGCCTAGAAGTGAGATTGTTGTAGTTTGATGTGGGCGGCTGGCGGCGAAGTGAGTGGTAAACATGTGGGAGAGGGTGTCGAAGCAGTCAATGGAGTATGGCGGAAGGGTGGTAAACCATTTGAGGGCAGGGCCTTTAAGGGTGGTAGGAAAGGCCTTGTAGAGGGCGACGTGGGTGATGTAGACCTTGAGGTATTCGTTTGGGTCGATCTCACCGGTGTAGCGTTCCAGTGTGAAAGGTTACCACTAGGCAGAGAGGGGGGTGTTGGCAATTAAATCGGTAAAAGGATGACAACGCCTAGGTTGGGCGGATGGTAGCGGGTGAGGGGGGATGGGATTATGAACAAGGGTGGGAAAAGTTGAAGTGAAGTTGTGAGGGGGGATATGGGCGGTATGGAGGGTGTGAGGGATGTTATAGGGTGGGATGTGGGTAGTGTGTAGGGTGGAAGGCATGTTATAGGGTGGGATGTGGGTGGTGGGCAGGGTGGCGGCAGGGGTAGGAGCCGTAATGTTTCCTGGGAGGGTGGGATGGAAGTGTGTATGATGGGTTGAGAGGATGGCAGTTTGTTGAGTAGTGGTGAAGGTGTGCGGGGTAGGATTGTACTCGCTTTCTTCTTTAGTGGGCTATAAAGCTGGGGACCCTACGACATCAGATGTTTCCTTAGCCTTTCCCTTTTGAGCGGGATTGGCCTCAATCTTTCGCCTTAGGCGTGAGTTCTCCTGTCGTAGTGCCTCCATCTCATCAGCATTGCGCTTCTTTAAATCAGCCAGCTCCTGTTGCATTTTAGCTTGACCGTCTAGGATGGCGGCCAAGTCCGGGGTGATGTTAGCAGGTCCTGCGGGACCTGCTTCATCCTGCTTGTTAACTCCTGCTCTGTTGCGGGTCTAAACCATCTTCGAGAGAATGCAGGTTTGTCCGTAAGGTATTATCTCGTTTGCGGATATCTCTATGTGAATTGGTTTGGAATCAAGAGGGGTTACCTTTAATTGCTGGGGTCCATGCTTATTTATGGATTTATTAATTATGTCTTGCCACGTCATGGGCTGGGCTCCTGCTTGGGCCATAGGTGGGCCTGGGTCATGATTCAGGCTCCTTAATTCGAATATCGTGGGCCTCAAGGGCCTTGTTGGTAGTACCCTGAATATGCTAGGCCGGTTACTTCTTTGGCGGTTTAGGCCGGGTACTATCATTCGTTTATACATGGTGATTATTATTATTTGCGTCCTTGGTGACTGTGTAGACGGGATTTATGGTTATAATTTGGCTAGGTCGGCTAGGTGTTGTACACCAGTTTCCCAGCCTTTACCGGTATGGCTATGACAGTAAAAGATGAGAAGTGTTGGTATGTTTGGCTAGGCCGGCTAAGTGTGGTACATAAATAATAATAGATGATAAAAAATATATAAATATAAATCATAATAAATGATAATAGATATATAAACAAATAATAATAATAAATCATAATAAATATAAATAATGTAAATACATATAACAAATAATAATTAAATTAGTCGTAATAAACAATATAGTCTACTGTTTTTATATAAATATAATATAAATATAAAAACAAATAAAATAATGAATATAAGTGTTATTTTATTAATAATATATCACTTTAAAATTGGAAAAATAAAATATAAATATCAAGATAAACACATAATTGCTCACTTCAACTTTGGCCTCGTCGGCCTCACGAACCTCCTCCACCTCACCAACAAGGACGTCAACAATGTCCTTATCCATGTAAAGTTGTTCCAGGTTCAATGCAGAAGTAAAGAAGATAGTCTGCTTCTTAACCTTCTCAAGCCCGTAACATAGACAACCAATAACCTGCCAAAAATGAGTTCGGCCTTCTCTTGTTCAAGTGAACCACTTCTTTTTCAAGGACAAAACACTCGCCTCAGCTTTCTCCAACTTGTCTAATATATATTAAAAAGTTGTCTGATCTATGTAGAAACATATTTGCGTAATACTAGTAGTGGCAAATTGCTACAATCATTTAATCAATATATAGACAAACTCGTGTAATATATATTGTTAGACCCCATCTAATAAATGTATGGACAAAGTTGCCTGATGTATATGCATACACTCATCTAATCAATGTATGAAATCACTCATTTAATATTTTTTGGTATTCTTATCTAATCCGTGTTTGAAGGAACTCGTCTATTATATATTGTAAGACTCCTCTAATCGGTGTATCGATAGACTTGTCTAATGGGTGTGGTTAGACTATCTAACTAGTATATTAATAAAGTGGAATTTTGTGTATTTATACACTCGTTATTCTCTCTTACAAAGAGATAGTTACTATCTTAGTGAGTTGAGCGTCGGAGATACTTTTGTAGGTGGATCTTTCCTATCGTGTAATCAATATATATATATATATATATATATATATATATATATATATGTTCCGGTCAAAAAAGGTGTAAAATAACCTTCAATTAAAAACAAAAAGAAAGACAAATTTCAACCTTAGTTAATGACTTACTTTGGCCAAAATCTATCTTTCCCTTGACCATGGGAGTAAATTCTTATTTGTGGAAGGTAAGTCGGTTACAAATATTGTAGATATACATTAGTTAATGCATAATAATAGCCTTAGAGATAATCTAAAATATTCCTATAAATAACAACTAGAATATTTCCCTAAATAATAACTAATATTTCTTCTTTTAAATATTCTCTTAACCAAAATAATCACTTTATATAATCTAAGATTCTATCTTAACTTGCACCATCTCCTGAATCCAAGCTTCTTACAAAGAGGTCGGTCCTAAGGTGACATCCTCGTAAATCTTGAACCATCAACCAATTACCTTCAGTAGCATCGGTCCTAGGAAGACATCCTTCTGGCTTCTTGCAATGACCTTGGCTTTGTGGAGACATCTTTTTGGATTCCTGAAATGACCTCGATTCTGTGGAAACATCTTGTAATGACCTCATCTTTGTGGAGACATCCTTCTACATTCTTGCAATGACCTCGACTCTATGGAGACATCATTTTGGATTCTTGCAATGACCTCAGCTACGTGGAGACATCTTTTCTGACTTGAATTTTCACCTGATTCCTTGGCCTATTGAATACCTCGGTTTATTGGAGATCTTCTCTATATTGGCTTTATGGCGATACAACTCTACACCTCTGCTCATCCTTGCCCAAACGTCGGTTATCTGGCAACATAACTCTACACCTCTACTCATCCTTGCTCAAGCGTCGCTTGATAGTGATGCCACTTCATATCTCTATTCTTTATTGATCATCACCCTATCATCGATAATATAACGACCCTATCATCGGTAATATATCGACACACTATTTCTGGACGGGTATATATATATATATATGTATATATATATATATATATATATATATATA
>Ga0214544_1012195_pt1 | contig 11362 bp, 8 predicted proteins | sample CNSS3metaG_FD_160074 | JGI IMG/M metagenome (GOLD analysis project Ga0214544, IMG submission 160074) | Root nodule microbial communities from cowpea collected in UCLA plant growth center, Los Angeles, California, USA - CNSS3 | ecosystem: Host-associated > Plants > Roots > Nodule | place: USA...
GGACATTCTGAGTAAATTCAAGATGGCGAGGTGCAGCCCGGTTTCAACCCCAATGGAACCAGGTACAAAACTTTCAAAGTTTGATGGAGGAGATCACGTAGATGCCAACAAATACAGAAGCTTGGTTAGAAGTCTTCGTTACTTGACGAGTACAAGGCCGAATTTGTTACTAAGCGTTGGTATAGTAAGTCGATACATGGAGGAGCCGGCCTACACACATTGGAGAGCACTGAAAAGAATGTTGAGGTATGTGCGGGGAACAACATCACTCGGATTATACTACACTAGGTCGGACAAATACCGATTAGTAGGGTACTCGGACAGTGATTGGTGCGGAGATGTAGATGACCGGAAAAGCACATCCGGGTATGTATTCTTCATGAGCAACACGGCGTTTACCTGGCTCTTAAAGAAGCAACCTATAGTGACGTTGTCTACATGCGAAGCTGAGTACGTTGCAACATCGTTGAGTGTATGTCATGCAATATGGCTTAGAAATCTTCTAAGCAAACTGGAGATGAAACAAAAAGGAGGGACTGTAATTCGAGCAGATAACAAGTCGACTATTGAGTTGGCAAAGAATCCGGTCAACCATGGAAGGAGTAAGCACATTGATGTGAAATTTCATTCCATTCGAGAACAGGTGAAGGAAGGTAATGTAGAGATGGTGCATGTGGGAAGCAGAGATCAAATTGCAGACTTATTTACAAAGCCATTGCCAACTGTGTTGTTCAATAACTATAAAAATATAATCGGAATGAAGGATGGAAGAAGTATTTAAGTTTACGGGGGAGTTTTGTTAGGATAAACATAAATTAGGAGTTATTGAGCAGACTTTATGAGTGGTTACATTTGTGATGTTTTAGGAGAGGAAAGGTCAAAAGTTTTATGTGTTATGTTTTGGATGTTAATGGTGATTATTGTTATGTTTTTATAATAATTGGAGACATTATGGCTTGCAGATGAAAAGCCAAATGTAAGTCCTATAAATTGTAATGTTTTGCTCATATGAAATACACAAGTGAAATAAATCATATTTTCAGAAATAGAGTGTCTTTGCTAACAACAATAGACATAAACTTGATTTTCGTTCTACTCTGTTTATTTCTTGGTTACAGTTCAAACCATACGGGGTACTTATGTTTATCCCTAAAGGTCGCACTTACATCTCACAGCATGTGATTTTCAATGAAAATTTGTTTCCTTTTACATTATCAATAATGCTTTCTTATATGGTGAGTTAGATGAGCACATTTATATGCAACAACCTTCTAGATTTGTTTTATCTGATCCAACCTTGGTTTGCAAATTCCCAAAGGCCATTTATGGCCTCAAACAAGCCCTTCGTGCATGGTTCAAGAAGCTAAGTCACACTCTCTAATCTTTTGGTTTCTTCCACTAAGAGTGATCCTTCACTTTTTACAAAATTTACATCTTCTGTTACATTATTCATCCTCATATATGTTGATGATACATCTATCACTAGTAATTCTCTACAATGTTATCACTAATTTCATTTCACCTCTATGCTAGTGTTACTCACATAAGCCAAAAGGAATGTAGAAGGTGATACGGAGCATCACTGAAGTTGCCAAAGGACCGCCATAGATATAAGCATAGACATTAGAGAAATATTTTGTATTAGTCTTATATACATTTGAAAATTTTGAAAACCACCTTTTGTTTTGAGAAACACTGTACTAAATATGAATGTTTATATCTTTTGGCTTTAATATTTATGTGTTTGGATACCAAAATGGAGGAAACTGCTAAATGTTTGTATTGTAGGGAAAAAAATGGGTTATTAAAAAATTTTTTAAAAAAAAAAAAGCTGTCAAATTGAAAAAAAAAACATTTAAATTTTAAAAAGTGTATGTTAAAGGGTAAAATAATAAAATAATAAATTTAATTTAAAAACATGTTATATAAAGGACAAAATAAAAAACTAAAAAACTAAATGTAAAAAGTAATTTTTTTGTATAATAGTATAGATATAGAAATAAATTACAGAATACAAATTAATTTAAAACATTTTTGTGCTTGATTATATATGTCATGAAAGCCACAGTCGCAAAAGGATTCTGTGCATTGTATAGTAAGCAGCATGTGATTTTGCAAAATTTCACATCAACTGGTTTGTCAGATACTGAATTGGAACTTGGCATGTGACACGCAATTTGGATATGCTCCGTCAAAAGATTCTCTACAAAGGGAAGAAGTGACATTCCACTTATTTTCTTTCTCATTTTTCAATGGTGAATCAATTTGCAAACTTCTTTTCATCATCATTTTTCAACAGTGAATCTATCTCGCATACTACGAGCCCTGCAAAATAATTTTAACAAGTAGGACCCTATTATTTTCAGAAGTTTATACCACCTTAAACTGTTCATGACTTCCCAGAAGAAATAAAAACTATTTTAAAGGTGTTAAATCACTATACATTTTGTGACTCTCAAAAGAATTGAAGTGAGCATCAGAGTTGGAATGATGCTGTTCTACAAGGCATTGGGATATTTCCTATACATATATTGTTAGCTCTGCAATGAAAATGAAAACTTCCTGAATCTTTCAGAATTTATTGGGGTTAGAAGAGAAAAATAACTGGGAAGAAATCCTGTTCAGGGCTCCTCAGCGCTTTCTTCACTACTTTGTTTGCTAAGTAAAACACCATTTCCTTCTAATTTCACAGCTTCACTAAGTTCATGTTCTTGTTCTTCTGGATCTACTTCCCTTTCATTTCTAACTGATGAAGCTTGATCTTTCTGATTCATTTCTGATAATTCAGATTCTGGTGAAGTTACTGCCACAGGAACACGTGCTTCCCTCAAGTCAGAAGCTTTCACCTTACATTACAGACACAACAGTTTCTTGTTATGCAAGTTTATTAAAAAGAACAAACTAGTAAAGGGGACTTAGTGTTGAAATCTAGTTATGGAAAGATAATATAATGTCGTTGAGAATAAATTAATAAGGGACGCAGAAAATAAGGATTCGGCTCTTCTAAAGTAACCAACTAACTTTAGAGGGTAAAGTAACAAAAACCATTATACCAGTCATTGAAAAGAAGTCATCTGTAAAAGTTACATGCATATGGAGAACAAATTATGGATGTTTTGAAATATCAGTAGTTAATGTTCTTAATTAACAACTAAAATTACTTGCTTTAAACTTTCTCACTTTAGAAGAGCCAAATCCATTGAAAAACAACAACGCATCAAGCATGATCAGGTCACACAGAACAGCATGGCCAACGGAATTGAAACTTCCATAAGTCTCCAGAATTTTGCTGCGTTACACTGTATCTGTTGAGCTATTATTTCACTGTTGTCATAGTTGTCATCTTTAGTGTATTTTTCATATTTGGTTTTCTTTGATTTCTTGTATCTTAGATTCCATCTTATCCTTTTGACGAGCTGCAATAACTAGACTATATATATCCTCAGTATGTTGCTAATGATCAAGAAATGTGAAAGGCCTTTTCCAATACGGTCTTTTATCAGAAAACCAGCTTTTCCAATATCTGTTTTTGTTTTATGGTATCAAAGCTCGTACTTGGAGCTCTATTCATACTGCACACGGGTCATACCGGTGACCGAATACTATACCAAGTTGAAATCAATCTGAAAAATAAATAAATTATTACCCTCCCATGACTCCTTGTACCTTTGCAGCTAGCTAGAATATCTCACAATAAAAACTTCATCTTTCACTTTCTCAAAGGACTTGATGAATGATTCTTTGTTGTGTACTCTCACATTCTTCCTATCAAACCTCTAACAACAACCAAGAATTTATACAAGGAGAAAAGAAAACAACAAAAAAAAGCAATCATCAAGTAGTGGTATTGTTATTGGATCTTTCCATGCTTCCAAGAAAGGTCAGATGCAACTTTAGCCTCACTACGAAGAAAGGGAAAAGAAAAGATTCATTTGGGAATTGAGGATGAATTAAAATTTGATAGCTCTAACTTTGAATATTTAGAAACTAAAGAATTACTTAACTTTGACAAGACATGGGAAGAGGAGAAGGGATATTGTATTTTTTGTTTGCGATACTTTCCAACACTTCCCTCCCTCATGCCAGAGTAATTACCAAGATGATCTATAGGCTCTAAAACCATGTCAAATTTCAACTTAAAACCAATTGTCATTAAGCAAAGTTGCCTAACAGATATAAGCCACAGTCCAATATTGAGGCAAGCAATGTGGGACTTTCAAACACTTCCCTTCCACATATGTCTACTAAAACAGGCAGTCTACCAGAATAGGTGATTACTAAATGGGATGTAGGCTCGGCTACCATGTCAAATGTTATCTTAAACCAATTGATATTAAGCAAAGTTTCCCAATATATATACAAGTCGTACTCAAAAATTGAGCAAGCAATGTAAGAGTTCCCAACACCCAACCTCTGCAGATGTTTGTTAAACATGGCAAGCCTACCAGAATAGAAAATTACCAAGATGAGCTATAGGCTTTTAAAACCATGTTAAATTTCAAATTTCAATTTAATGCCAATTGGTTTAAGATGAAATCTGATGGCAAATAGCACACTCAACTACTAAGATTTCTCTTCATCAGCAAAAATATTGTCTAGACTTACTCTAATTATGGGTTATTAGATTCGAAATCAATCTCCACACCTAAGGGAACCACCCTTTGTCTCCAACAAGACTCTGGCAGTATGTTGCCTCATCCTTTACCCATTAGAAGCTTGGTTCGTAACTTGATATACTTCACCAACAAACGTCCCAACATTGCCTTTGCAACATAATAGCCAAGTCAATTCGTGTCTGAACCAACTCAAACACATCTTTCTACTAGTATTATTAGATATCTCAAAAAATATCCAGGAAAGGGACTCCCTTTTTAGTAGAGTCTTCCATTTACATTCGTGAATTCAGTGATGTAAATAAGGTAACGTGTATTGATTCATACAAAGTCAATCATTGGGTACTGTTTCTTTCTTGGTAGTTCACTAATTTTATGGAAGGCTAAGAAACAAAGCACAGTTTCTCCAGTGATGTTGATTCATTCAAGTGAATCATTGGGTACTGTTTCTTTCTTGGTTGTTCACTAGTTTCATGGAAGGCTAATAAAATAAACAAAGCACTGTTTCTCGCTCATCTCTGAGGTTGAATGTAGAGTTCTTACCTCCACCACATGAGAATTACAATAGCTTATTAACCTTCTCAATGATCTCCATGTCAATTGTTCTTGACCAAATGTGTTATATTGTGATAATCAAAGTCTTTTACATATAGCTGCAAATCTATGTTGACCAAGCATTTGAATATTGATTGCCACATTGGTCGAGAAAAGTCAACAACGATTCATGTGATTGCTCTGTGATTCATCCTTCAATCAATTAGCATGCCTTTTTCAATAAAGCTCTCTCGCCAAACCTTTCGATGGCAACTTTTTCAAGCTTGAGCTAGATCACATCTTCCTACCTCTAGCTTATGGTGGTATCAGCAAAACCCATACGCAAGATCAGCCCACACAAAACAACAGGCCCAACAGAGTCTCCCAAAATTTGATGCATCATATTGTATTTGTTTCTTTATAAATAAGTGTTAAGATGGGCTTTAAGTCTAACTCAATCCCACAAAACCGGCTTATAAGGTGAGGTTTGCACCTCACTTATATATTGTAAATTGGCCTTATTTCTAGTCGATGTGAGACTTCCAACACATCCCCTCACGCCGAGGTATATTCATACCATGTTAAGAAGTGGGCTTTAAACCTAACTCAACCCCACAAAATTGGCTTATAAGGTGAGGTTTGCACCTCGCTTATATACTATGAAATTGTCTTATCTCTAGAGGGGGTGTGTTGGAAGTCCCACATCGACTAGAAATAAGACCAATTCACAATATATAAATGAGGTGCAAACCTCACCTTACAAGCCGGTTTTGTGGGGTTGAGTTAGGCTTAAAGCCCACTCTAACATGGTATCAGAGTTAAGTTAAAGTCTATCCTAGCAAACTTTCTTGGACATTCTATTCCACCCGATATTGGGCCGCTAACGGACCACCCACTAATTTCTTGTCCCATGCACAAGATGAATATACCTCGGCGTGAGGAGGTGTGTTGGAAGTCTCACATCGACTAAAGATAAGGCCAATTCACAATATATAAAAGTGAGGTGCATTGACCTTAATGTTGTCACTCTATCCAATGTAAGCATTTTTGCTATCCCATAGCCCCCACACTCTCCAAGCCTATTTTGCTCTACCACTGCCCTGTCCTAGCCTTTTTGCTCCCTGGTGTGTACGTGTGTATACACACACAATATACAACACTGAAATACAAGCGGTATTTAAAAAAATAAATTAATATATATATATATATATATATATATATATATATATATATATATATGTGAATATATGCGTATATGTATGTATGGTGCTATTGATCAATAAATGTGAAAGGCCCTTTTCCAAAACTGTCTTTTATCAGCGCACAAGCTTTTCCTATATTCAATTTTGTTTTATGGACTCGCTTATCATGACAAGAACAGTGTAATCAAAGATAAACAACAGAAGGATCTTCCTCCCAATGCTTTCAAACATCCTTATAATGCAATGGAGAAACATGCCGGGGATGGGGTGAGGAGGAATAGCATTCAAAATGAAAAATCAAAAGTTTAAGGCCATATTACGGTTAAGCATAAGGAAACCAACAAAGCAACATCAACACAATCAATTACGTACTAATGTTTTTGCTTATTACTCATTACATTCTTTCCTCCCACTTTTTGTTAGATATCCTATTAAATTCAGATAAATCCATAAGACAGCTCATACACAACCATATTTTAGCATTTAGTCAAGACAAATCATTGTTTTGAAGTACCTGCAGTGGTTTCATAATATCTAATCCACGATTTTCAGGTTGGCCGACTGCTTCTTGAGCTTGGAGCTCCATGGAATCTCTTATTAGCTGACTCAAAAATGCTACATCATCAGACATCACACCAAGGCCTTTCAGCAGCTTAGAACCCAGGTGCAAGCTAGTCTGAAAGAATAAAATATTTAGCACCAGTTTCCTTTCCAAATATCAGGGGAGTGAAAAAACTTTTTGGCACTACCTCTGCATTTTCCAAAATGGCATCTGTTGCACCTGACTTTTTCAGATCTAATAGATGCTTTAGATCACGAGCTCTGGCATAGATTGGGATCTGAGGAATTTCATCACTAAGTATACAATTAAACCAAGAGAGAAGACAACAAGATTAAAGGAAGATATGAAACACAGTTTCAAATTTTTATCAGCCAAGTTACACTTAATAAAAACCTAACAAGTAGTACAAGTCCTAGTGCATCAGATACCCTTTGGTTTTGTTTATAACTTGGTAAGAGATTCTTATGACACATATTGGAGATTATCACCATTCATTTTATAAGCAAATTAAAAATATAAGCTAATCACATCATACTACCATAGTTGCATTCAGTTATAGAAACACGTTACTTCTCCCCTCTTGTGCACATATACATGCACGTTCTCTCAACCAATTGAGAAAAGAAGAAACGGGGCAGCAGTGAGGGTAGGGGGGTGTAAGAAATTATTACCGCCGGAAATGTCAATCTTAGCCTCTGAACAGCATCAATTGTCTTCTTCTTTCCGGTGTACATAATCATAAAAGCTTTGGGAGAAGAGACACCAGCAGATTGAAGAACATCAGGACGTGATCCATCCCCATAGACTATAGGGAAGCCAATTTTTCTAGCTGTCTGTCCAGCAGTTAAAGATGGGAGAATAAATTAAAAGAAAGTTTGATAAAAGAGATTGCAGTATGAAGGGTAAGAAATGATCATATATAGTGCTTTCATTCTCTTAATAAAATATAGAAAAGGAAAAGATAAGAACAAAGAGACGATAAATGATTGATGAGTGAACACTAAATTGGAAGACTTATAGTTGCAAATCATGCTATTTACAATATCCGTGAAATTTTAATTTTTAGAAGAGAAAACTGTGCATCAGATGTGAATATAAATAGAGAATTTGTCCATATAAAGAAGCTTGTCCTTTTGTTCCATGCTTCATATATGGTATCAAGAGAGAATGTCTGAACATCTAATTATTGCAGATATTCTAAACAGCAGATCTCTACCCAAGAGTTTCAAATAATTCCTCAGAAAATGAAAAGGAAAGGGTCTCATGAAGGTACTGATAGACAATAGCCATGCACAGTGCTCAAAATACACTGACCTTTACTACATTGGGGTCCAGATCAAATGCCACATAAGGCCATCCTACTTCATCACCTTCTCCTGAAGCTAATGGATTGGACAGGAAATTGGCAAGGACCTTTACATATAGAACAGAAGGAGAAAATTTAGAATTGAGTGATAGAAATGACAGGTTTTACAATGTATTGATGATCTACCTGGCCCATTTGTCCAAATCCAAGGATAACAACAGGTTCACTAGCATTGAAGTTAACAGTCTCCAAAGCTTTTTCGTTCTGCAAATAGTTTAGTCCTTAATTTACATTTGCAGTTAAAATGAAATCACTGGCTTAAGATTGAAGAAAAAGTTGTACTTTGTCCTATACACATTAGGTATACAAAAGAAAACTAATTGATGGTTTTGAAGAATAAAATCCACAGAGAATGAATTTTGTGCCATAAGGACCTACTTTAGCACAGTAAGTGAATGTTCTTGTATTTTTTTTAATTACATTTCTTATGTATGACATTTTTTTTTTTCAAATACACCAATATCCATCATAGCTACTTTTAATACTTATATGCATCATGCACATGTGCGTATGTGTCTTAGTGCACATAGCTGCCAAAATTGTAAATCTTGAAAAAAAAGACCTACATTCTCAGCATCAGATTTTTCTTCTATAAAACTAGCAGCCCTTCTTCCAGCTTCGTTCAGAAATGGGGTTAATGCCATCGACAATACAACAACAATGATGAGTAGCTTGTTGAGCTCAAGAGGAAGCACCCCAAGCCTGTTACAAGAAGCCACAAATTTTGATAACTAAAAAAATCCCAGTGTTCTCACTCAAATAACATCAATGCATTATATCAGATAATTAAGTACCTATTTGCTAAAGAGAAAACAACAAATCCAAATTCGCCTCCTTGGGATAGAAGCAATCCTATTCTTACACTTTCTTGTAAAGTAAGCCCAACACGAGGACCAATTGCAGTTATGATCAGTGTCTTTATAACAATTAAACCTCCCAAGAGTGAAAGTACATTTGGCCACTCTCGTAAAAGGAGCTGCAACAAAAACAATAGTTATGAAGGGTAAAAATACATCTTTAGTTTAACAGTGGAGGGTATGTAATTTCACGCAAAAAGCAAGCTGTAAAGGATACATACACACACACACATATATATGTATATATATTCATTAATTCATATATCTAACAATGACTATTCGTTTAAGCTTCGTAAATTCATGAATCCAGTTGCATGAAAACAGATAAATCGCTTATATTTCACTCAAACAAGGACTGGATTTAATAGAATAACACAACGGATGTGTGAGTGAGCTGGTAGATGAGTATCCTCACTTCAAGATAACTTAAGGAAATTACCATTTACTACAGTATTTCAATTTATCCAAATACAACTTCATTATGTTACTAGAATGTTACATCACAGGTGAACAAAATCTTGGACCTCTGTAGTTACTAGTTTAATGAACCTGATAATCGAAGTTTGCATTTATGCAGACACAACAGTCAAATTATCATAACAACCATGTTGAGAAATACAAAAAACCATGCTACACATTTATAAATAATAATCATATTAACCTGCATGTCAATTGAAGTTCCCGTAGTTAGAAAAAACAATCCAAGCAGCAAGCCTCTAAATGGTCTTATGTCAGCTTCAATCTGGGTCCTGAAGTTTGTCTCTGCCAAAATAGCCCCAGCTAAAAAAGCCCCAAGCTGTATTATGATATTACATAAAATTTTCAAGTTAATATTCAATTTTATGATTCTTCAAAATCCCTAATTAAAACCCGAAGCATTGGAAAATACAGAACCGTGTCACTAAAGCCCAAATTCTGTGTGCCTAGAGAAGTTCCAGCAATTGTCAGCAAGCAAAGAGCAACAAAAGCCTCTGAGCTCCTTGTATCTGCAACAACCTGAATTTGACCAAGATTTTACTGCCTAGAACATATAAAAAATGAGTTTGGACGCATTTTATTTCTTTGGATAAAAATCTTGAAATATATTTGATACTGACCATCTTGAAATATATTTGATACTGACCTCAAAAACTCTTCTGAGAATGTACTTTGCCCCAAGAGAAAGAAGACCTAATCCACCTAAAGCTTTTAAACTTTCTTGAGCAAGCGTGGGCCAAATACTCCCCTCAGTTATATTCTATAATGAAGACAGCACAGGATGAAGAATGAATGCAAAAGTCTATGCATATGACTATAAAAAAAAAAAATAGTTAATTGAAGAAAATATAACAATCATGCAACATACATAATTGCTAAACTCAAATTTACAGCAGGTGAAAAGAATACAAAAGGACAAACATACCATGAAGAACATAACCAGCACATTCCTGTAACAAGGTGTGCACACAGACAAACACAAGCATGCTGACATACATAGAAAAATGTTTCTACCAGATAAGTATTAAAACAATCTATATATAAAATTTTTGAGGAAAGTGAAGAGGTCCATATCTTTCACAACATGTTACAAGATTTGCAAGCTAAGAGTTTAGCATAGATTTTCTATTTATCTGGGCAGAAGTAACCCTTTATATATGTCAAGGACCACTATCGCATCCTAAGATCACGATCGATACCCATCATTTATTTTAGCAGACCAGTGGCTTCCAGTAAAGAACACTACTAAATCTCAATTGTTAACTCCATCAATTTATAAAAGAAGAAAGCAGAAATGCAATATGTTAAATTACATCTCACCTGGCTCTCTAGTATTGGAAGTATGACTAAAAGAGGAACAACGGCTAAGTCCTGGAATAACAAGTAGAAAAGGAACAAAGTTAATTATATCAATCATACAAGATGAGTCCAAACAACCACATCTCCTTTTTTTATAAAAAAAAAAAAAAAAAATTGCATAGTTGGAGAATGAGACTGTAACATGCAAGAGTTTAAGACAAAAACCTGCAGAAGAAGTATTCCAAGAGTTGCTGAACCAAATCTTGTAGGAAGCTCACCTTTCTCTGCAAGAAGCTACAAGTACATATATGATTGATAAGTTGAATTATCCATATTTAGTGTCACACATGACAGTGGATTCATGCATGGGGAACACCTGAAACAGGCTTAAAATTAAACCTTGGTTTCTTTTCAATACAGTAAACAAGACAAGGTAATAGGAGACAAATAAA
>Ga0214544_1012208_pt1 | contig 11347 bp, 9 predicted proteins | sample CNSS3metaG_FD_160074 | JGI IMG/M metagenome (GOLD analysis project Ga0214544, IMG submission 160074) | Root nodule microbial communities from cowpea collected in UCLA plant growth center, Los Angeles, California, USA - CNSS3 | ecosystem: Host-associated > Plants > Roots > Nodule | place: USA...
GGAATTAAACCTAACACGATTCCAAATAGAAAAACTTCAATCATTTTTATTTGTTCGAAAAGTAAAAAGAAAGGTAATATAATATCTAGCCTTAAACATAAATCTGTATTGATCATAAATCTCAACAATCGAGAATTGTAAATTGACATAGTAAGGAATTCTAGAATGTCTTATACCAAAATTTACAATTCCTCTCAAAATTACAAATCAAATAAGTCGTATTTTACTAAGACCAATAAATAGAGACGAGGTTATAATTAAAACTGATAGTAAAAAACTGAAATAACTAGTGATAGTGGGTTTAGGATTTTGAGTATTGTGCCAAAAGTTTGAGATGAACGAGTATGATTGAGTGATGCAAGTCATAAATTATGAATAATGGGTTGACATGAATTTAGCATGAGATTGTAATGAAATGGTTGGTATTAAAGAGGCATGATAACAACATGATTTGGGAATCCTTGATGCATGGATAGTTTATGACGAGTTGAAATGAGTTGGGCCTGGAACATAAAAGGCTTTAAAGGTTGGTACAATTAACGCATACATGCATGGTGAATATTATTTTGACTGTGTGATTATGTTTATCTGTGTCAGTACATAATTCCTTGAGATCTCTAGGTGAGTCTATTCAAATGCAAAGCATTTCAATTTCTAAACATTGTTGAAATGCTCCATCTAAACACAAGATAAATGTTTAAATTTTAACTTTTTTTTTTCATAAATAAAAATTGATCCCTCACTTAACTATCCAAACATATTCCATTCGAAGGATTTGTTGTACTCTCGTAATTAAAAAAAATACATTTTATAATTGATCCTTTGTTATCAAAGGATTATCTGAAGTTAAGCAAGCTACAAGACCTTCAATGTTTAACTTTTAAATTTTTTTCTAAAAAAAAAAATTGGTCACTAACGATGTTAACCGACAGACATTTAGACTACTAGCATTCAATTAAAAGCTTTATGTCCAATATCAACTAAAACAAACTATGACTATGTTTTTTCTTTAAAAAAAGAGAACAAAAGCACACAGTAAAGACAACCACGTTACACAGGAAGAGCTTCTGTTAGTGACTCCGGAGCACCACTACTTCCGTTGAGCACAATCACATTACCATCGGAATCAGCATCCACTATAACAGAGTCACCCTCTTTAATCTCTCTAGCAAGCATCTTCTCGGCCATACTGTCCTCCAAAAGTCGCATGATGGCTCTTCTTAGAGGCCTAGCCCCATAACTAGGATTATATCCTTCCTCAACCACCCTCTCCCTAAATCTTTCTGTCACTGAGAGATCAATCTCTTTGGCCTTCAGTCTTTCAAACACCTCCTTCAACATTATATCAGCTATCTCCTTTACCTCCAGCTTTGTGAGTTGCCTGAAAACAATCATTTCGTCCAACCTATTCAAGAACTCTGGCCTAAAGTATTGTTTCAGCTCCTCAGTCACCAAGCTCTTGATTCGATTGTAACTGCTATCCTTCTCATCGTAATCGAGGTCAAATCCCATTTTACGTCCTCCTTTCTCAATCACACTGCTTCCAACATTTGATGTCATTATTAGAAGAGTGTTCTTGAAGTCCACAGTTCTCCCTTTGCTGTCGGTTAGTCTTCCATCTTCCAGAATCTGAAGCATCATGTTGAATACATCAGGATGTGCTTTCTCAATCTCATCAAATAGTACAACAGTGTAGGGACGACGCCGAACTGCCTCAGTCAGTTGACCACCTTCGGTGTAACCAACATATCCAGGGGGTGAACCAATGAGTTTAGAGACTGTGTGTCTTTCCATAAATTCACTCATGTCAAGCCTAATCATGGCTTCTTCAGAACCAAAATAGTATGCAGCCAATGCTTTGGCTAATTCAGACTTCCCCACACCAGTTGGACCGGAAAAGATGAAGCTGGCAATTGGTCGATTAGGATTCTTCAATCCCACCCTAGCTCGGCGGATGGCTCGGCTAATTGCTTTTACTGCTTCATCCTGACCTATGACTCGTGTGTGTAAAGTCTCTTCCATCTTTAGGAGGCGATCAGATTCGTCAGTTGAGACTTTCTCTACCGGAATACCAGTCCAGGAGGAGACAATATGTTGTATGTCAACTTCAGTCACCATGGGACCTCCATCTCCTGCCTCACTTTCTGCCTTGCTCATCTCCTTGCCTTTTTCTATAAGTGAGGATATCTGGGTCTTCAGATCCATTTCTTTATCTCGTAGCTCTCCAGCCTATTACAAAATTCATAAATCATCAGCACAATAATACACAATAATTTGAAAATATAATATAGTTGAACAAAGAACAAACCATTGAAAATATAATATAGTTGAACAAAGAACAAACCACTGCAATTTTAGAAATCACTTTACAATAATTTTACTGGGGAAAAGGGTACCCTCCGTTCGGAGTTTACATAAAATAACATTGTCTCGTTTGATTTGTTAGTTGACTACAAATTTTAGAAGTCAAATCTTGGGTTAAAAAGTATATTACCTTTTCAAAGTCTTGATTGCGAACGGCTTCATCTTTTTCTTTCACAATCTGTCTGAGCTCCTTGTCAAGCTCTCTTGCTTCTTCCGGTAACTAGAAGAATGCAAATGTAGCAAAATTAGCTCTGTAACATACAAAAGAACTCCTGGTTATGAGACAGGTAGATGAACTATATACCTGTGCATGTTGAAGCCGCACACGGGAACCTGCTTCATCAATTAAATCTATAGCTTTGTCGGGCAAAAATCGATCACTGCAAGAGATTCAATTATTCATAAGCTAGAAGATACTTATACTTAACATTTGAGAAACCAAAAGGATTTTAGTAAATTCATTCCAACGTACATTTAAATATAAATATAAATATTGTAATACATTTTAAAGAACCAGAGGGTTTAAATATGACAAACCTAATATACTGATGTGACAGCTGGGCAGCAGCTTCAAGTGCTTCATCTGTATATTGGAGCTTGTGATGAATCTCATACCGCTCCCTAAGCCCTTTCAGTATCTGTATGGTTTCATCAACCGTAGGCTCTGGCACCTTAACTGGCTGGAATCGCCTCTCCAGTGCTGGGTCCTTTTCAATGTGCTTCCTATATTCATCCAGCGTTGTGGCTCCAATACACTGCACAAAAAATTTCACACACCTCCTTACAATAGTTCCAAGTTCCACTAAGTGCATATAAGAACTTGAGCATTACAGTAAGTTTAGTATAATCAGTATAATCATAACCCGGTGCCTTCAAATTTCTACAAATACAATATTATTCTGAATTCTTATACTATTTAACCAAAATTTATCTGCTGATCACGCAAATGGAATTTTTTGAAGATAAAAAAATTCAAATACTAATTATTAAAAAGTCCACATTATTTAATTCAACTATACACCAAAAGCAAATGATCATCTATCAGAATTGCTAATTCATATATGAACTTACCAGATCTGTTAGATACAGTCAGTTTTTAACTACTTACAATTTAAAAAGAAATACTGAACAACCAAAAGACTAGGCATTTCTTTATCTAAAACATAGACTTGCAAATATAGCCTATGATTATTGAAGTCAGTAACACAGAATAGAACAAGTCATTTTATCCTTTAGTATTTATGTTTCAATGGCAACACACTCAATTGTTTCTCCCACCCGCTAAACAAATTACAGAAATTGATTTTCATGTCAAAATCAAAATGGCAGGTAGAAAAAATTACACACTAGGTATTCTTTTCTCCAAAACGTATATTTGCAAAAATAGCCTAAATATATGATTATTGACCAGCAGGTATCAAATCGAAATGCATTTTGAACATGATGCAAAAATATTACCTGTAGTTCACCTCTAGCAAGAGCAGGTTTTAGTATGTTTGCAGCATCAATTGCCCCCTCAGCTGCTCCAGCTCCAATTAGAGTGTGTACTTCATCAATAAAAAGTATTATCTCATCACTTTGTTTGATTTCCTCCATTAGTTTTTTCAATCTCTCCTCAAATTCTCCACGATATTTAGTTCCAGCTACCAGTAGACCCATATCAAGGGTTATAACCTAAATCATGCAGAACAAATGTTTCACATCATTCAGAACTCCCCAGAAGTATTTAAACACCCAAAATCAAGAACATTAGTCAGCACCAAATGATAAAAACTGAGGCATCGAATAAGACTATAGAAGTAAGAAAACTCTTCTGCAGTTAACATGTGAAATAAAAATTAAAGAAATAAGAAATTGTTTTAGAATGAATCACTTTACAAAGATTCAGCACGATAAACATGTTGATATACTTTACAACAGTATAGCATTGAAAATGAAATAGTAAATCTACTCGATTACAAACAAGATTTCATAGATCATAGGGATCAAATAATTACAACTAACCTTCTTTCCCTCTATGGTTTCAGGAACATCTCCATTTGCAATCCTCTGGGCAAGCCCTTCAGCAATAGCAGTCTTCCCAACCCCAGGTTCTCCAATAAGACAAGGATTATTTTTGGTACGGCGACCCAAGATTTGAGTGACACGCTCAATTTGTGGCTGCCTACCCACGACAGGATCCAATTTTCCCTATAATTTATGTTTTTTGAGAGGGAGAGGTCAATAAGAAAAGGTCATACCATAACACAGAATGAAAGCATGAAGAAAACTAGAAATTGGCAATTACCTCTTCGGCTAGCTTGGTCAGATTGGTGCCATACTCCTCCAAAGTTGGCATCTTAGTGTTATTACCACCTCCAGGGCCAACAGTAGCACCAACACTGTCAGCACCCTCACCCACCATACGAATAACCTGTAACATCCAGATCCAGTGAGAATACAAGAATGATTTTACACACAAATTAACCCGATATAAGTTAAATAAGTTAAGTTAGAGTACAATACTAACCTGAGCACGAATATTATTTGGATCAGCACCCAAATTTTCAAGAACGCGTGCTGCTACACCCTCACCCTCTCGAAGAAGACCAAGAAGCAAGTGCTCAGATCCAATATAATTGTGACCTAAAAATTGCAGATTAGAGTCCATTCAAAACTGAAACTAGTTCGGATCCTTTCCTTCTTCCCGTAAGAAGCTCTGTGATAGGGTGTTTCTAAGTTTGTTCTTTTATTATAAATAATTAAAATGTAGTTGACTCCACTGATAAAAGCACAGGAATAAATATAACCATACCAAATCACTTTTATCTTCTTTAGTAAAATAAATGGCAAAAGAAACCATAGAAAACTAGGGATAAATAAACAGATTGGAAAAACAAGATGAAAACTCTAGGCAATACAAATACTTTTATTGCAATTAAGTAATAATCATCACAAAAGAACAGACAAAGGAAAAACGGCATTTACCAAGTTGGCGAGCTTCCTCCAGTGAGAGTTCCAAAACACGTTTTGCACGGGGAGTAAATGGAATCTCAACAGCAACAAATCCACTACCCCTTCCAATTATCTTTTCCACTTCCACACGAGCATCCTTCAGGTTAATTCCCATTGACTTCAGCACCTTAGCAGCAATGCCCGTGCCTTCCCCAATAAGACCCAATAAAATTTGTTCAGTTCCAACAAAATTATGTCCCAGCCGTCTGGCTTCCTCCTGGGCTAGCATAATTACTTTGATTGCTTTCTCCGTGAAACGCTCGAACATGGCTTTAGGTACGCATCTTTTAGCCCTTTCACGACGGGAAGAAGTTGAAGTCAACATCTTGGAAGGAAAATTTTGTCGAGGTCTGGAAAGAAGATCCAAAGTGTTCAAAGTACGCAGTCCAGAGAAACTCGACATTCTTGATGCAGGCATTCGTATGGTAGCCATCATTTTGACAGATCTTCTTGATTTTCCTGATGCCTTATGCTGCCCCTGCCTCTGCCCACTAAGTAGGCCAGGCATGCCAATAGACTGAGCCAAAACCCTAGCCATTATTCCTATATTTTTGCCTACATTTATCAACAAAGCAAATCAGCTGACAGAAACATTTGCTGACAGAAAGATGCGCACTGGTTATCATTGGGAAATGAAATAAACCGAGGTGAAGAAACCAAGATAATGAAGTCCTAAATCAAAGAAAAAACATATTGAATAAGAAGAAAGGAGAAGAAAAACATTTGAGCAAACACATGGGGCGCTACTTGTTTAAAAAAAAATCAGCAAGCATCTAGAGCGCAAAAAAAAACAAACCATAAGGGAAGAAAAACTGAACGACAAAAGAAACCAGCAGTGACAGAAGTTGGCAGTTCCAAAACCTAATTGAACAAAGTTTTGCAGAAATAGAACGATAAACATAAAGAAAGGTGATAAACTCACCGTAAGCGAAAAGAATTGACTTGCAGACAGAGAAATACGAATAGAAGAGAAGGGGGAAAAGGGGAAATTTGGAAGATTAGAGAAGAAGACAGAGGAAGTTGATAGATATATAGAGAAGGCGTGGTAACAAGGGCAAAGAGGAAGGAAAAAAACACGAGATATTTGCAAGTGTTAACGCACCTTTAGCTAGACGGATCTTTTCTACGACGTCGTTTTGGTTTCTCGAATGCTCCCGTATCTATCGATATGTCTTTTGTTCTTTTGGTTGAATTTGGGTTGTGATTTATATATATTTATTTGTGTTTCAATAAAAATAAATTTGCAACTCACATGGTGGGTTTAGAGTTCAAATTTTAATTGGGCTGTGAATTAGAAACTTAACTACTTTGTGACCTTACGCACGGGTCTTTTTTTCTTCTGTTTTATATAAAATATAATATAATATTTATTATATTTAATTAAATAAATTTAAAAAATATATATTTAATAATTAAAAACACTAATAATAATATTATAAATAATTATAAATTATAAATTTTTTAAAAATTCAAAATTTATTTAATAAAATTATGTAGTACAATAACATTTTTTATAATTAAAAAAAATACTTATAATAATAACAATATTATTAATAATAATAATAATAATAATTTTTATGCTGAAATTATTAATATAAATATTAATATTAAGACTAATATGAACAACAATAATTTATAACTATATATAACAAAAGTACATATTTTTGTGTTCTCTTTTCATTTTTTAAATTTATCTTCTTAACTATTATTTTTAAATTGAAATAATCATTTTTATAAAAATATTATCTTTTAGTTTTATCATTTTATTAATTCTAGTAATTAATTTTTTATTTCAAATAATTATTTCAATATTCAGATAAATCATCAACAAAATAAATAAAAAGTGTAAGTAATTGAAATATACCCCTAATAAAAAAACAAAATGTGTGTCTAACTATTATTATTATAATAATAATAATAACTATTATGTCACTGTAATAATATAATAATAATACCACTATAGTAATATAATAATAATTATTATTATAATTGTAATATAATTATTATTATTATTATAAACAAATTAATTTTTAGTTCTTTTAATTTACTGATTTTAGTAATTATTTTTGAGTTCAAAAATTTAAATATAAATTCATAACAACAAGAATAAGTTTAAGCGTAATTAAGATATGATCCCATATTAAATAAAAGTAAGATGTGTATGTCATTATATTAATAATAATAATAATAATAATACCTCGTGATAAAAATAATAATAATAATAATACCTCGTGATAAAAATAATAATAATAATAATACAACAACAATATATATGTAAAAATATATCATCTTTAGTGTCCTCTTTTGTTTTATAATTTTATTCTATTAATTATTATTTTTTAAATTTAAAAAAAAATCATAATAAAAAAATTCTTATCAATTTTATTATTTTACTATTTTAGTAACTACGTATTTGAATTCAAATAATACTCAGATGTATACATAAAAAAAATAACACAATAAATAAAAAATTACAAGTAATTGAGATATGCTCTCATAAAAAACAAAAATAAAATGTGTGTTTAATAATAATAATAATAGTAATAATAATAATATCCCGTAATGATAAAAATACTAATACCAATAATAATAATAATAATAATATCGCATAGTGATAACAACATCGACCATTGCAATAATAATAATAATAGCACTATAGCAATACAATGATAATAATAATAATTATTATTATAAATGTAATATAATAATTATAATAAACAAATTATTTTTCAGTTCTATTAATTTACCAATTTTAGTAACTATTTTTGTAGTTCAAAGACTTAAAGATAAATCAACAACCAAATATGTAAATTGATACACATCTTTAATGTCATCTTTTTGTTTTTAAAATTTTTTCCTCATAATTATTATTTTTTAAATTAAAAATAAATTTTCATAATAAAAACATTATTTCCAATTTTATTATTTTTTACTTTTATAACTACTTATTTTAATTCAAATAATACTCATAGAAAAATAAACAATACAATAAATAAAATTTGCAAGTAATTGAGATATACTCCCGTAGTAAACAAAAGTAAGATGTGTGTCTAAGTATACTAATAATAATAATAATAATAATAATAATAATGACAATAGTAATAATAATATCACTATAGTAATATCCCATAGTGATAAAAATAATAATAACAATAATAATAATAATAATAATAATAATATCCCATAGTAATAATAATAACAACAAAAACAATAACAATAACAACAATAATAATAATAATAATAATAATAATATAATAATAATAATATCATTATAGTAATATAATAATTATTATTAAATGTAATATAATTATGATAATAAAAAAATATTTTTTAGTTTTATTAATTTACTAATTTGTGTAACTACTTTTTAAGTTTAAAGATTTAAAGATAAATCAACAAAAAAAAACAAATAAAAAATGCACGTAATTAAGATATGATCTCGTATTAAATAAAAGTAAGATGTGTGTCTCACTATATTACTACAAATAATAATAATAATAATAATAATAATAATAATAATAATACCGCAATAATAATATCCCGTGATAAAATAATAATAATAATAATAATAATAATAAGACAACTATATATATATATATATATAAATACACATATTTAGTGTCCTATTTTGCTTTTAAAATTTTATCCTATTAATTATTATTTTTAAAATTTAAATAAATTTTCATTATAAAAAATTGTCTTAAATTTTATTATTTTAGTACTTTTGTAACTACTTATTTGAATTCAAATAATACATATATGTATAAATAAACAAACACAATAAATAAAAAATTACAAATAATTGAGATATGCTCTCATAATAAACAAAAATAAAATGTGTGTTTAATAATAATAATAATAATAATAATAATAGTAATAATAATAATAATAATAATAATATAACTATAATAATATCCCACAGTGACAAAAATATTAATACCAATAGTAATAATAATAATAATATCACTATAATAATATCTCATAATAACAACAACAACAATAATAATAATAATAATACCACTATAGTAATATAATAATAATAATTATTATTATTATAAATGCAATATAATTATTATAATAAACAGATTATTTTTCAGTTATATTAGTTTACCAATTTAGTAACTACTTTTTCGGTTCAAATACTTAAAAGATAAATCAACAATAAAATAAATAAAGAATTGTAAGTATTTGAGATATAATCTCATATGAAATAAAAGTAGAATGAGTGACTACTAATAATAATAATATCGCTATAATATCACGTGATGAAAAAAATAATAATAATACATCGATTACGTATATATAAATTGATACACATATCTAATATCCTCTTTTTGTTTTTAGATTGTTTTCCACGTAATTATTATTTTTAAAATTTAAATAATTTTTTATAATAAAAAAATTATTTCAATTTTATTATTTTATTACTTTTGTAACTACTTATAATAGAATTAAATAATTAATATCTAAATATGACACTGACACAATTAATCAGTGAAGCATAATAAAATAAAACGATTATATTATTAAAATTTAGAATTAAATCTTCTACTTATATAATATATTAAATAAAATATATATTTGTATGTTATTATTATATTTAAACGTGGATATATTCTGCAATATATAATCTCGTAAACACAAATTAATTGGTTGTCTTTATGTTTTTTGAAATTCTGTTTTCATTCCATTATAAACAATAAATGTAGACGTTTTTTTTTAATTTGATGTCTTTATTTATTATAACTATTTATAGTTATATGAGAGTGATTTTAGTTTGTTTAACGAAATATTATGTATTATTATTTCTGATTAATTTTCTTAATTACTAATAAATTTAGAGTTCATCTAATTATAATCAAATCATATTTTTTATTTATTTGTGATTTTTTGATTGTATAATTTGGTCATTACTTTTCTTTATTAAAGCTAATGGTCTTTTAGATTAAATAAACTTATGAAATCATATTGATCTCTTTTAACCTACTTGTATAAAATTTATTTGGTGATAATATAAAGAAATCAAAATTCAAACCGGGAAGAATACACCACAACCAACCTTCACATTTAAAGCTTTAATAAAATAAATTTCAAGACAAAAACTTGCATTAATCAAAGGACATTTCAAAGCAATTATCAAAATGTAACGCTTCAGCTTTTCCAAATTTTCGTTGACATGAATGTCCTTAAAGGCAAATATTGCAAAGACTATTCTTATGGATTCATCAAACATCCAAGCATCAACAATAACTTTCTAATGTCAACCATGTGAGAACCAATCAATAAAGCTTCAACATCTGCATTTGCACCATCGACTTGACCATGTACATTTCTCATTTGGTCCACCCAACCTGCAAAGAACAAAAATATCAATCACGTCTTTAGAAAAACTATTTAGAGTTAAAGAAGTTAGAAGGTTGTAACTTCATCGGTGATTGCAGGATCAAGCCTCACATTGTGCTAAAAGTCTATATCAACTTCCAATTCACTATATTTAAACCTCTTTGCAACATTGTAATAAAATCATCAATCAATAATCAAAATACCATATTAACAAAAAAGCCAGAAAATCCAACCCAAAAAGTAATCAAATTTAAAAAATAAATAAGGAACTAATCCTCACCATGTACAATCCATGTTGTCATCGAATACAACAATGTCATTTTCTCTGGACTCATCTAATAATGTTGTTTGTAGGTCACCAAACTCAACATAGCAATATATTGATTCTTGCCTTTGTTGGAAAACATGAATGCTTTTGAAAATATTCATCATTCTCCATTCTTTGCAAGTGAATTATCACGGCTACGAACTCACCATAATTGAGTATTTTGTTCCCATCAACATTGGCCTAAGCAATTGATAGCATATAAAACATCATTGAATCACAAATTTGTTGTTGCAAATCTATATTACATATCATAAGTCTAAGCCTAAGAACATTAAGAACATAAAAAGTATATTACATAGGTAATTCTCAAATATGGAA
>Ga0214544_1012209_pt1 | contig 11345 bp, 9 predicted proteins | sample CNSS3metaG_FD_160074 | JGI IMG/M metagenome (GOLD analysis project Ga0214544, IMG submission 160074) | Root nodule microbial communities from cowpea collected in UCLA plant growth center, Los Angeles, California, USA - CNSS3 | ecosystem: Host-associated > Plants > Roots > Nodule | place: USA...
TATATATATATATATATATATACACACACACACACACACACATATATATATATATATATATATATATATATATATATATATATATATATATATATATATATTGTACCAAGCTCATCAATTCCAGTCCATAATCATACACTTCATGCTTTAAATAGGGTAATCGAATCAATCATGTAACCAACAACTAAAAACATATAAGAAAACAACACCAGAGGACGTCCCTGCACAAATCTCGCTTAGGCAGGAAGCACTCGCTCAGGCAAGAGAGGTTCTCTCGCTGAGGCAAGCTCCTTTCACCTAGGCGAGAGCTCGAGCAGTGGAACAGTGGGGATTTCCCGTTTTCTCGCTTAGGCGAGACCTCCTTGCCTCAGCGAGATGACTTCTCGCTCAAAATTGGAGCTCGTCGCCTGAGCGACAACTTGCAGAAGAGACTAGGCAAAACTACCAGACTTCCTCCATTGTGCACACATGCCAAACACAGAGATTCACCCAGAACAATGAACAATATATTTTTATACCACTGTAAGCACCATACAATCACCAAAAGCATGAAACAAAACTAAAAGCCAACAAAAATAAATTAAAAATGTGAAACCCTAGCTTTCCTTATCTGAATAGTTACAAAACTAACGACAACACACAAGGGAGAACATCACAGTTCTATTACAACTTACGAAGCTAGCACAAAGGAACAAGAAAAACGAAACTAAGACCCTAATAAAGATTTAAGTGGAACCAAAAATTTCAACTGGAAGAGAAAATTAGTTTCTGAGGTTTAGAGTGGAACGAAATATTATAAAAATATATATATATATATATATATATATATATATATATATATATATATATATTTCTTAATGATGCAAATTGTTTATATTGTCATGTAAAATTTTGTCTTACAAAAATTTGTCATCAAATTATTAAATTTATCATTCTTATGTTATTCTTGTTGAATATTTTTCATATTTTTAGTATGTAAAAATGAAACTTATATGATTTAGTAAAATAGCTACCATTAATCGTATGTACATAAAAATTGTTATAAGGCTTTAAAGAATTATATTTGTAACAAAATAAATTAAACATTGTACTTAATAGTTCATTTCAGTGGTTAAAATTACATATATGTTATAACAAAAAATAATTCTCAATATTGTAAACTTTGTTTCTTTATATTATTTGAATTCACTTTTTACTGTTTCCAACTTTAAAATGTTGAACTTCAGACTTTAGTAAGACCGAAACAAAAGGTAAAAACAAACGAACCAATTGTCTTAAAAATACCATTAATGTATTTATATTGTCATTAGATGAATCTAGAAATATATATTAGATGTATATTGATTAGATGAGTTTAGCAGTTACATAATATAGAAAAAACAAACATTAGATGAATCTAATAATATAACATTATATGAGTATATCCATACATTAATTAAACGAATATAAATAAAATCATTAGACAAGTCTCACAATACCCAATAAACAAGTTATCCATACATTAATTAGATGAGTATAACAAAAATAAATTAGTCAAGTCATTCCATATAGATGAATCTAAAAATACACTAATTAGACATGTATAAACAAACATAAATGAGTTTGTTAATGCACTGATTAAACAAGTTTAACAATACACATTAAATGAGTCTGTCTATACAATCACTGGACAAGTATAACAAAAAACATTAGACGAATCATTCAACACATTGATTAGACGAGTCTATCGATGTATTGAATAAATGATTCTAGCAATACAAATTAGACGAGTCTTTCATTTATTGATTAGACAATTTAAGCAATATACATTACACCAGTTTTTCCACACACAAATTAGACGAATACATTAATACACATTAGATAGTTTGTTCGTTCACTAATTAGATGAATCTCGCTATATATATTAGATGAGTTTGTTCATACAATTTTTTATATGAGTATATAAAAAAATATTAGATGGGTCCAACAATACACATTAGTCAAATATGTTCATACATTGATTAGATGAGAATAGATAAGTCATTTCTATTGGCAAAAGGAAGAAGATGGACATCTTCCTTTAATAAGGAGTTTTAATGATGATGATGACTTATGAAGAAATATGGAAGACTTGATGATGATGCATGGAAAAATGTTGAAGACTTAAAAGAATGTTTGGATTCAAGAGATACATTTGAGACTTAGGGGTTTAGTTGTTTAGGTCTTGTAATCTGTGTATGTTATTTAAAATACTTAATTTAGTATAGCACCAAGACAAAACCCAAGTAGTATAGCACCAAGACAATTTTATTTATTTGCAAAACTCATTAGAATAATCGATTATTCTAATTTAAAACTGCTTTTTGAGAAAAGCCTCTGTGATAATCGATTATCACTACTGATAATTGATTATCACCTGCTGATAATGGATTATCCTAGTTGATAATAGATTATCACAGCAAGAAAAATGTTTTCATAAAGGTTTTTGTGATAATCGATTATCTATGGTACTTTTGACTTAACTTTTCATATTCTTAACCTAATTTCTAAATAGGCTTCTATAAATAAAGTGGTAGGCTTTCATTACAAAACACAGAAGTTAGAGAAGTCTGAGTACTTGAGAACGCTCTATGGGAAGGCTTTGAAAAACCTAGTGTAGGTAGAGCAATAACTTTCATCAAGTGGGATCTTGAGGGATTAAGTGCTGCAATTTTTATCTGAACAAGTATAAATACTTTGTGCAATTTTCTCTTCCCTACTCTCTTTATTTTATTGTGTTTATTAAAATAAAGGAAAGATTTTAATTGAACTTTGATACTAAAAGGGGAAAATTTCAAAAGCACAATTTTTATTAAAACGTTAATCATTCCGCTGCACGTTTTTTCAACAATTGGTATTAGAGCTTGCTTTGAGTGTTTTTAAAAATTTTCAAAAATTGTTGGACAAAATCAAACTTTTGCTGAGGGTGAAAATTACCCTTTCTAGAAAGTTAAGAGTCAAATATTTTTGGAATCTGTTGATAGGGGTATTTGGGATGTTGTGATAAATGCTTTGTTTGTTCCTGTTAATGTTGTTAATGATGTGCAGGAACCAAATCCCTTTTTACAATGGACTGTAGATGAAAATAGATGGGCTAATATGATGTTAAGGCTAGAAATATTATCTCATATGCTTTCACCCTTGATGAATTTTATAGGATATTAGTCTACATGAGTGCACGTGAAATGTGGGAAATTCTTCGAGTAACTCACGAAGGAATTGATGACATAAAACGTGCTCGCAAGAACTCCTTTATCCAAGAATACGAAATGTTTCGTATGCAACATGGAGAGACAATTTACGATGTGCAAAAGCGATTCACACACATTGTCAACCATCTCATTGGGTTAGGTAAAATTTTTGACAATGATGAGTTAAATATAAAAATTCTTAAATCTTTAAACAAGACATGGCATCCAAAGGTTATAACGATCATTGAATATCAAAACTTTGCAACAATGTCCATGGCGGTTCTTTTTGGTAAGTTGAGAGACCATGAACTTTAACTTGGGTGTTTAAATGAAGAAGAGGACCAAAGAAGGAAAAGGAACATAACTTTCAAATCTGAGATTATAAAAGGCAAAAGCCCCAAAGAAGATGATGACTCTAACGATGAGAATATGAATCTCATGATAAAGAAATTCGCAAAGTTTATGAAGAACAAAAATAGAGGTCATCACAAAAGGTATAAAAACGAAAACGAAAACTTTACTTTAAATTTCAATTGCTATGGATGTGGTGAAACAGGTCATGTAAAAGTGGACTTTGCTTTAAATTTCTTGAAAAACCAAAAGTTTTTCAAGAAAAAGAAATGGGACGATAACGATTCAAGTTCTTCTTCAAACTCATCTAGCTCTAGTGAATCTAATGAGGAAGCAAATCTATGTTTGCTTGTTGACAATGACTCTTCTGACTGAGAGGTAAGCTCTTTTAGTAATGACAATGATTATGATTCTTTGTATGATGCATTTTAACAACTACTTCATAAATCCAGTAAATTAGATGTTGCTCACAAGAAATTAAAATTTGATTTTAAGGAGTTACAAAGTAAGTTTGAAAATTCTCTCGAGGAAGAATAAGTCTTGGAAAATAAAATTTCAATTTTAGAAAATAAAGAGACTGAAAATGTTGAATGTGCATCTTGCAAAAGTTATATGTTTGATATTAACATTCTTGAAAAACAACTTGAAGATGCAACAAATAATAAAATTTTTGAAAAACCAATGTTTAGGAGAAAGGTTTTTCATAAAATAAGCAAGCTCACAAGAATAAAAATAAAAGAACCCGTAGAGTATGGGTAGAGAAAGGAATAACTCATTATAGGAATATAAATTGTGTTACATGTTTCTATTGTATGCAAAAAGTACATACTTCTAACAAATGTAGAATCAAACTTTTTGATGTTCCTAATGGAAGATGTGCTTGGATTCTTATTATAAAGTAACATATCTCTAACCTCAAAGGACCCAAATAAGTTTATTGAGGACCAAAATGTTATTGTTCTCTGTCTCGCAGGTTATTTTAAAATCAAGAAAGTCTCTTTGGATGTTTAAGAGCAAGTATATTCATCAAATCGTTGGTATCTTGGTAAGTTCTAAGATTTTACATGGGGTTTGGGAATATTAAATATGTAAAAGTGGTAAAAATCATAAATTTAAGTGTTTTTCAAAAAATCCATTATGATAATTGATTATCTAAGGAGATAATCGATAATCAGCAAATCTAGAAATTTCTATTATTAGGTATGAACTAATAATCAATTATCAGTAGTTATAATCTATTATCCTGCGGAATTGAATACCAAAATTCCAATTTTTTACCATTTTGATAAGTTTTTCAAACATTTAGACTATTGAAATTCATAAGTAAAAATTAGAAAATTAAAGATAATTTTTTATGATGTAATCTTCCCTTGTTTAAATAAACTCTTGTTTTCTCTTAACTTTAGAGTCTCTATTTCATTTAGGGGGAGTCTTTGATTAAATAGGAGAATTTGTTCTTTAAATGTTTGTGTTTGTCAAAAGGTGGAAATATTACATGTAGGGGGAGCTTTATATCTTAAACAATGCTTTTTAAGGGGAATTTAAGTTATATGATTTAGGGGGAGCTGTCTAAAGAATTCATTTTTGATTATGATCAAAAAGGGAGAGATATACTTGTGTTAATATCTTGTGATAACTGGTACCTCTTTAACGCGTAGATATGTGTTTGTTGATGTATTGTAATACCTTATGTTTTAAAAAGAGAGAGAAAAACTATTTATCTTTTATTTGGATTACCTACTCTTTTCTCTTAAGTTGTTTATTAAGAACATGACATATCACAAGTCTTCAACGATTTTTTATCATTATCAAAAAGGGGGAGATTGTTGGCAAAAGGAAGAAGATTGACATCTTCCTTTAAGAAGGAGTTTTGATGATGATGATGATGACTTATGAAGAAATATGGAAGACTTGATGATGATGCATGGAAAAATGTTAAAGACTTAAAAGAATGCTTGGATTCAAGAGATACATTGAAGTCTTAGGAGTTTAGTTGTGTAGGTCTTGTAATCTGTGTATGTTATTTAAAATACATAAATTAGTATGTCAAGAGTCCAAAGACAAAACCCAAGTAGTAGAGCACTAAGATAATTTTATTTATTTACAAAACTCACTAGAATAATCGATTATTCTTAGTGATAATCGATTTTCTCAATTAAAAGGGATTTTTGAGAAAAGCCTCTATGATAATCGATTATCACTACTGATAATCGATTATCACCTGCTGATAATAGATTATACTGATAGATAATAGATTATTTAACCAAGAAAAATGTTTTCAGAAAGAGAACAGATAAGAGAAGATAGAACTGAGAAAAAAAATTGAGAAATGAAAACAGGAAAGAGGGAATCCCAATTCTTAATTCTGATTTTATCGACGACATTACCGACGGTGCAGATCTGTCGGTAAATCCATCAGAGTACTAAAAGAAAGACATTAACCGACGACCCAAATCCGTCGGTAAACACATCCAACAATTTCATCCTTTACTTTATCGACGAAATTTGTTTGTCGGTAAATTCAACATATGCATCCGTCAATAATTTTGTCGGTAATTATCAATTACTAACGGATCGTAATCCGTCGCAACATATCCATCAGTATTTAACGTTTTTCTGGTGGTGTGAGTGAGGGGTATTTATGTGGAAAGAGGGGACCACTAAAAAAAAAATATGGCATGACTTCTCTCCTTTCTGTTATGAGGAAATTCTCTTCTTTCCTGAGGATAGAGATTTTTCTTTATTTTTTTCGTGTTGCTGTCATATGTCTTTTGGAATACTCTTTAACATATCAAAAGTGCTAATAATACAAGGATCTATCTTCCCACAATACTTTCTTTGCAACATTCACAACAAGACTCTAGGTGAGAATGTGAATGAAAAATAAAATGACACAACCCCACGGGTAGCATGCAAGCATAAACACACGTATATCTCCAAACCAACAAACATATAAAGCAATAAGAAAATAAGGTTTAACTTCCTCCACAGTATTCTACACTTATTAAGAAATAAAACACAACATGAATCACGTTCATTATCACTCTATAAGCCCATGCCCATCCTCAAATCATCATACGTAAAACAACCATCACAAGCAAACAAAGATCAAAGTTCAGCTTCAGACAACAACAAAAAGCAAACTCAACTTCCCCTACCTCTCTTGTAGCAAGCTATAAAGGGTTTACGCTTTCCTGCTTTCAACTCTTAACGTCTCTCTTTATTGTATACTATTGTCTGCCGCTGACTTTCTTCTCCTTTCTCTCTACCCACTAATGCTTATAATCTAGAGGGTTTTTCTTAGCAGTTGTCTCCCTTATACTATCTATAACCCTAACCTCCAACACTAGGTTATCTCTTATATTTTTAGGGTTATTAATCTTTTCTCTTAATATTCTAAGAATTAAATCCAAGATCTTGACCATTTTTATATCACCAAAAATATGTGTAGTGGCAATGAAAAACTAATGAACCAAAAGTTGCACTAGATGCAAATAAACAAAAGAGGAAGAGAGAAAATAAAATAAAAATGCACGTGACCCAAAACATAAAAAAATGGAAATAAAAAAAATGATAAAACAAACACGTCAAATGCACTCAAATTTCAATAAGCTACAATTTGAATACAGACGCTAACGCTCCCACCAATTAAAACCAACCATTAAGATATAAGTTTCCTCATTATTTAATTTGCACCAATAAAATATAAAGGTATATGGTCTACATGCCATAATTGAATAATAGAATAAAATAAATAAAACACAATTCTAATTAATCAATTTTGTATTTCATATGTCATATAATTAAATTAAATAAATCAAAAATATTAATCAAACATTTATTTTTCTTATGTTTTTCTCTTTATTTTATATTTTTTTCATGTCTTACACAATGACAAAATTTCAATTTCTGTGATTTTTTTACCATGAATAGCTAAACAATTGTTGTTAAAATTGGAAATGATGACAGTTATATAAAGAACCATCGTTTAAAGTGAGACAAGTGAGAAATAACAACGATATATAGACGTTAAAACTTTCTCGAGATTAAGAAACAACGACAATTATATAAAGAATCGTCATCTGCAATACTTTCATAAAAAATGGTTAAATATGTTTTTAGCCCTTAAACTTTGTCACTAAATTGGAATTCACCATTGTCCGAAACTTTGATACATTTTTGTGTTAACCTTTAAAAATGAATGTGTCAAATGTGTTTCATGTTAGTATTTGAGTGTTTACTTGTCTCGCTTCAATTTCATCTAGAAAACGCATTTAAAACGTTAAAAAAATTTAACTTAATTAGGTTAAAAGAACTATATCGATTCATTTTTAAAGTTTGAGGACTAAAATGTACCAAAGTTTCGGAGATGAACGAATTCCAATTTCACATCAAAGTTTAAGGATTAAAAACATACATAATCGGAAAAAAAAATATGACCATCTTTCCCCATGTGAATTTTACTTGAGTGTTTAGTTTTCCTTTTCACACTCTCATTTTCTCTTTGTCCTACACTTTCATTTTATCTTCGCATAACATTTTTACAGTCGTTGCTCCCCCCAATAGTGAACCTCCAGGAGACTCCGCCAATCGTGAACCGCTTCACGCGAGCCTTTCGCCATTCGTAAAGTATTGTTGGTCTTATTGCACCCGCAGAGACTCCTCCGCAAAGCTCTCCACTCTACGCAGCGAGTCTCCTCCACCTATGGGTCTACTTTGGTGGGTTTGCCTTTGTTAATCTCACCATTATGTGCAACATGTTATATTTTTTCTTTCAGTGATGGTTCTAAAACAACCGTTATCATTTGATACGTTTAACGACAATTGTTTTAATCGTCGGTATTTTTTTCATGCATTTAACAACGACATTTACAAATGTTGAAAAATCATCATTGAAGGGTTATTTTAACCATGGTGAAAGGTGGTGATAAATTTTACAATGAATAACCCGTTGCTTTGACCAATTATGCCTTGATGAAACTTGAGAAAAATAAAATTGATTTCTATATTATAATTCTCTCATAAATCTCATTTTTCGTACTTTCTAGTCTTTGAAAAGAACAACAAATGTGTCTTTTACTCTAAGAAAACTGGTTCTTTTCGGAGAGATTTTGTTATAACAAATTATTTTATCAATTATTATTTAATAATAATCAATTAATTTGTTCTTCTCTAAACCGAGAAATTGATTAAATGGAATATTAATAAATTATTACTTAATTTAATCAATTATTTTGCAAGTTTTCTAAAAGTATTAGAATAATTGATTATCCTTTTATCTAGTCAGGTAATTGTGAAAGAACTTATTTCTAGTTTTATTTATGCACCTAATATATTAATTTGTTATTAGTTTTAAAACCATAATTTCTAACTTGTAATAGTTGATTATACACTAAACCAAAAATGAAAATTAGGTGTTTAATTAACTATGAAAAAGTGGTAAACAAAAAGGCTAAAATAAAGTTTTACATTTTTTTTTTGAAAAGAGTTAATTAAATTTAATTAAAAAAGAAAAAAAAATACAAAAATTTTTTTTGTTAAAAAATGGTGATAAAAACAAAAAAAAAAGAAAAAAATTGAGAGCAAAGAGAAAAGAAAAAAGGAAAAAGGAAAAGAAAAAAATAGTAACTAGAAATGGGTGAGTAAGTTTTCCGAAAAAAAAAAGAAAAAGTAGGGGACTTTTCTTCCTGCACTTCAAAGATTTATTCTGCACCCCTAACTACTTTCCAAAATCAAAAATACCCTCTGACCAATTTGACCATCAACAATAAAATTTAAAAAAATTTAACCTCTCCTCTCTCTTCTATTTAATGGAAATGAAACCTACTTTTCTATTTACCTTAACCGCCACAACTCACCTCTTTTTGTTTTCTTGTTTGTGTGCGTTTTTTTCTCGACTGCATATTGTTGAAACTATAATTTGAAACGAGATCCATTGAGTTAGAAGCAATTTGTGGTCGCTTAGGCTTAATTCATGAAATTGAAAAAATATTTAAGAGTTTTTGTTTTGCAAAAATTAAGGTACGGATATGGAAAAACTCTCACAACAGTTGAAAATGACTGTCGGATCCGGAACAAAGAGTAACCAAATGTCAACTTCCAATAAAGAAGGTCTTGGATGTCTACTTCCGATAAAGAAGGTCTCGGATGTTGACTTCCGGTTGACAAGATTACAGATCTGGACTTCAGGTAAAAAAACTTCCTGGATGTGAAGCTAGGGCTAGCAATGCTTCCGGAAGTTAACTTTCGGTGCATATTGTGGAAATTTTGACTATTTCGGATGTTGAGTTCCAGTAATAACTGATTCCGAATATGGAGTTTCTTCATAGAGAAATTGGTGCATCATTAGCTCTTGATGGAGTTGCAAGCGTCAATTTCGAGAGGAGGAACTCCATGGAGGCAGCAGAATGATGGAGCAAGGTTGAAGGCCCTTGAGCAATGGTATGATGTGTGAAATGAAGCTCTAGGAAAGGAGACTATCCTAAGGAAAGAGGCTAGAGGAGTTAAGGGAGAAGCTTAGTCTAGCATGACTCTCAAAGGCAATTGTGTGGAGTGCTCTCAACATCTATCAATTACCATTCAAAGAGTAACCCATACAAGTGGTGGAGGCCCCCATTTATAGTAGAGTGGCGAGCCAAAATGTAATACAAATGCATAATGAAATGAAATGCAAACTTGGCTTAGGCTACAAGAAGCCTTTAGATCTGTGTGATGTAATGATAACAAGGATCATGCGCCAAGTGGCAAGTCACAGCCACCATGCCTATGCACCATGCGCTATGTGTGTTCAAGGAAAGCTACTCTCAACAAAGGCTTTCAATTGGGCTTGAATTAGCCCAATTTAAAAGCTAATCAACAATGTACTTTGACTTTTTACTTTATAAAGCATGGCCTAACATGTGGCTCAAAATTAATGTCTACACTAATGCTTTGACATGTAACCTCTCATATTTTAACATCCTCTTTGGCCCATGAGAATAGAATTCGAATCCCATGAGGATTTTAGCCATCTTGAGAAAAGCCCATTTGAATCTTTCTTAACATGCTGCTTATTATTTGACCTTTGATTGGGCTTGGGCCTTAAGGTGCATGTGGGCCATGGGTTGGGCCTAAAGTGGACTCATCATCTCCCCCCCCTTGGAAATGATTTGTCCTCAAAACTTGATGTTCATCATCATCCACAGATCCTGCAAAAGGAAGTAAGTCAGATATATTGAATGTGGAGTGAACACCATAGTCAACAGGAAGATCCAATTGATAAGCATTATCATTTATTTTTTTTATTATTTGAAATGGACCATCTCCACGGGGACTAAGTTTGGATTTTCTCAAATGTGGAAACCTTTTCTTTCATAGGTGTAACCAAACTAAGTCACCCTCTTTAAAAGTTGAAGCAACCAATGAACCATCCTACAGGGAAGTTATGATACTAATGGGTGAAGTTATAGAGAAATTAGAGTCCATGGATGAAAGGTTGCGAGTTGATCAACGATGCAGAGATATTGAGCAAGAGTGGTATGAAAATAAGCAAATATTGTCTGATATGTTGAGGGATGCAAGTAAGAACAACTTCATAGAATTACTTGTAACTGTTAATACCACCCCTCAACCCCATCAGAGATTTCCTGAAAATCCATATTTTAACGAACTTCGTCATAAAATCAAAGATGTGCTTCTGAAGTTGGCCATCAGAGCTGAACAAATGTCTGAAGATTTGAGTCAGCTAATGAATGATGCAATGACAAAGGTCACTTTGGAAGATATGATGAAAATGATGACTGAAAT
>Ga0214544_1012212_pt1 | contig 11344 bp, 9 predicted proteins | sample CNSS3metaG_FD_160074 | JGI IMG/M metagenome (GOLD analysis project Ga0214544, IMG submission 160074) | Root nodule microbial communities from cowpea collected in UCLA plant growth center, Los Angeles, California, USA - CNSS3 | ecosystem: Host-associated > Plants > Roots > Nodule | place: USA...
AAAAGAAACAAGTCAATTAAAACAATATGTATTTAATTGAAAATAAAGAAAATAAAAGAAATTAAAAAGATTGGGCCCAGGCGTTAGCCCAATGCTATAAGCCTTAAGCCTTATTGGGATCACATCACAAGTGGCGGCACACATCCACTCATCTTCAAGGTTGCCATGGCTTCTAGCCTAGCCTTGTAGTGGCGTGCTTCTCACATTTTTACCATTCCTTTTCTCTCCATTTTATGTTTTCTTCTTCCTTTAATTGTTCTTGGTTTTCTATGGTTTATGTGCTTTCCATTTCCTTTTTGTTTTGAATCAATCCATCATCTTTTTCTCTTGAGCTTTGTGAAAGGAACCTTCACATCTAGATAGCTTTCTATCTTAATGTCCAGTGGGGATTTCACTTAGCTTTCTTAAACAACTTCCACCATATTCAATAATGTTAAAAAGGAACAAGATAATCCTTCATCAAGTCCTCTCACACAATCAAGTACTCTCAATCACTTGAGCTAGTACTTTTCCACGTCACAACAATTAACATTAAATGCCATAAAGGCTTCTACTACCCATATTTATTAAATAATTATTTATTTAATTATTTAATTTTCCCGGGTCTTACAAACATTCCAATGACATCTGCGGAAAAATAAAAAAATAACAAAATAAAACATGAATGAAAAGTTTAACGCAAAGAAGAAAAAAAAGAATATACTTAGTAATGAAGTAATCTGTGTCAAAACCAGGAGCTTTGATGGTTGAAAAAGGGGTGTATGCAGTACTAATTTTGGGAACTAAGTACATTCTACCAAATTGACCTTGGTTCCAAATTGGAAGTTGATCTTATAGGCGTGATTTGTAGTTCTATAAGAACCATCATTACATGAAACACTAAAAGATTGAATAGCGTAAACCTTATCCTCTTTGATTTTTGATTGCAATTTGTATATCAGTGTGCGTCTAACAGACATATGGATTAGGACACCTTGCACAAACAGTTTCATATATGACATAATAATATCATATTGTAACTACAACAATGACGAAAAGTAAGAAAATGATGGGCGTTTATAGTATTGTGTAGTACCTCTTTATCTTGAAGAACAATCTCCATGGAAAATAGAGATTTTCCTTTTGTGTAATCTTCAACAAACCATAACCTTACCACTCTTGCAACGATATTCCAGCTTTCCTTCTCCAGGTTCAATTCTTGTAATGACTGGATTTGTTTTTGCAAAACAGACATGGTGTAAGGAAAGCGGGAAAATAGACAATAGTGAACAAAGGAAGGTGTGGATAAATGTATTTGTAGAGAACCTAAAAACATAAGAATGGTCTTATGTATTTGTAGAGATAATACAGTAAAACTAAAACCATACGCATGTTGTGGTTTTGGTTACACAAATTCAGTAAAAATTGGGAAAAGAAATTGTCAAACATATGAAGAGGACAGAAGAAAGCAAAACACCTTTTTTCAAATGCCTAAAGATTCATTCAAACCAAAACCATACACATACTCTGGTTTTGGTTTCCCAAATTGAGTAAAATTTGGGAAAAACAATTGGTCAAACATATGAAGACCAGAGAAAAAAACAAAAGCTCTTTTTCACACGGCTCAATGTTGTGGAATAAAAGGAAAATATGGCAGAGAGCAAAAGAAAAATAAAAGTTGATGGAGATTTAAATGCTTGCAAAAGAATCAAACATAATTTGAAAAAGGAAATAAAAATCTAATTTGAAATAAAGATCTTGTTTTTGAACAAAAGGAAATATCAAGACAACAGAGAAGAAAAAGGAAAGAAGAAAAACAAAAGTATGAAGAGAACAGAAAGCCGAAAAAGGGAAGAAGTGACATGATGCAGTCATGTAGCTTTTTTATATCACATAAAAAGATAAAGGAAAGAACTGACCAGATGTTGTCATGTACATTTTTTACTATTTTAGTTAACTGAGGACTCCAACATAAAATATGGGAAAACCTACATAAAATAAAAGAGTAATAAGGTTAGAAATAAATTAAAAGGTTGAATAAAATAATTAAAAGATAATTATTTTAAATTAATAAACAAATTATATTTCCAACATAAATTATAGAGATTGTCAAAGTATGTTGCTTTTTATCGTGACATTTACTTTTTTAGACATATATACAATTTGATGTATTTGTAGTAAAATTAAATTAAATATGACAATTAATGTTATTGTTGGGTACAATGATAGCATGGACATATTTTGTCTAATTCAATGTCAAGCAAATACATACTCATTTAATCTATGTTTTTCAAAACTTCTACATTATTAGTTCTCATATCCAATCCCATAGACAAAAACTTTTGTTCTTGCTTTGAGCTCGTCAAGCAAGCATGAGCATGAGCATAGCAGCTGGCCATCTTTTTTGCACAATATTACAACAAGCATTCTCTCCTTTGCATAAAAAATATTACTTGCTTTGCCTTGAATTCCATCACTGCCTGAGACAACAGATCCACCTTGGGTTCTAATCAACGAATCTGAGTAAGTCCTTTAAAAAAATCAGAAGCAACACAGAAATCAAACATATAAAAATAAAATTGTGTGGATTTAAGTGCATAACTTGGATTTCCAGAAGAACTAAGATCACAAAAAGTAAGAACATTTTAAAACTACTTAAACATTAATACAGTTACTTCTGATACAATATAATAATATCAACAACCAAGAGATCAATAATTTCAGGAATGTGAAAAATAATATCAACAACCAAGAGATACAATATAATAATATCAACAACCACCAACCATGAATGTGAAAAAGAAATTAATTTCAGGACAATAAAAGATGAACATAATGAATTGAAACAAAATTAAAATGATATCTTTAAATCAACAATACAACAATAAGAAAAATAATGGAAGAAGATGAAAAAAATATCAAATTCTACACACATGTACTTCGATAATGGAATACTCGCCTGAAAATGGATAATGGAATTCTCTGTAACATAATGCATTTAAACAAAAGAAATTAATGAAAATTATGAATATGAATGCATTTAAATGGAACTCAATGAGTTCCAACTTCAAACTAAACTCATCATTGTCATTTTGTGCATAATTTTGTGATGTGTTTGAGAGAGAAAGGGTAAACGTGATTTCACATTAGGGTATCTTCTTCGACCTTGCATCTTGTATATCAATCTCGAAAACCTACAAATTAGGTAAAAAAATTTGAAATCATGAATATGGTGATGAGAATAAAGTTAAAGAAATGTGAAATAATCACTCAAAATGTGAAATCATTTTGTATAAAAGATAAAGATAAAGAAAACATAAAAGAAGTAAATTGTGAAAGCATAATCAAAATCTGATCTTTGGACTTGACGACTTCTCCGATCATCTTCTTTGTTAGTGAAAGCATAACCAAATCATAAACAACAACGAAGGTAGAAAAAACACAAAAATAATCATGTAAACAAAAAACACCAAAACCTTATGAAGTAGTGGTCGAATATGATGGAAATCATAAAATACAGTATAGACATTTCGTACAGGGTTTCATTAATGATCGGAGAGTAATAGATTATGAATGCCTTTATATCTTCTTCAAACTTGCATCTTGTATATGAATCTGAAAAAGCTAGAAATAAACCCTAAAAAATGTGAAATCATGAAAAATAAAACACCATGGAAAGCTCTTTGTCAGTTTGTTTACTGAAGGCATACACAAAAATGGTGAAGGCAAAACCAAATCATAAACAAAACCGATGATAGAAAAAACATAAAGGGTAAACGGTGAAGGCAAAACCAAAACCTGATCTTTGGACTTGAAGACTTCTCCGATAATCTTCTTTGTTAGTGAAGCCATAACCAAATCTATTAACAAAAGGTTAGGGTAGGGTTTCGTTGATGATCATAGAGTAACAAAAGGTTAGGGTTTCAGATGATCGTGGAGTAAGAGAACGATAGGGTTTTAGTGATGAATATGGAGGGTTTAGTTGATGATTGGAGAGTAACATAAGGTTAGATTTTCAGTGATGAATATGAACGATTTTAGTGAGGCAGCATAGGGTGTGAGGCAGCGTAGGGTGTGGGTGAGAGAAAAGTGAACGTTTTTCATTTGATTTTTAATTTTATAGATATGCCTAGGACACGAGGTGGCTTAGCAGGATGTGGTGGTTCTTCTGCAGATGATGTACCCAAGAGTTATACACATGGTGCTACACAAAAGAAACCGATAACTTCAGCTCATGGAAGGGGTCAGCATGTTGTACCTGCTTTACCTGACCAAAGTCCACTATCAGGTCATTAAGATGAGTATCTTACTGAGCACGGTGATGCCGTCGTAGCTCAGGAGCAGGAGTAGGAGGTTGGAAATGATGGAGTAAGATTTCCTAGAGGCCCATTTGATACTTCCTTGTTGACTCATTATGTTGATCATGTAGCACGTGTGATGTGGGAGGGTTAGGTTAGTCAAAGGTTTTTATATATGGTTTTTTATGGTTGATATGTTGTGTGAATGTTTTAAGGAATTTTTTTTAGGATCGAGTTATGAAATTGGTCTCCCATGCTAAAGAAATTTAAAGATTTGGACAACCTCACGTCTCTATTCAGCCTTTTATGTTGAATTCAAGTTTATTGCCTTTATGCGATATTTTGTACGATTACCCCGATACTGGGTTGATATTGGATTTTGTTGAGAGATGGCACCCTTAGATAAACAGTTTTCATCTACCTATTGGTGAGTTGACTATCTCCTTAGATGACGTGTGGGCACTGATACATCTTCCTATCATGGGAGAGTTTTGCCTAAATCAACCACTTGATTATGAAGATGCAATAGAGACTTTGATGACACTTTTTGGTGTGGACCACGTTATGGCTACAGATGAGTTGAACTAGTGTCGTGGTTCCCAAGTTAGATTGAGTTGCCTAAGAGACCTATATAACAATTATTGCGTAAACCAACTGTGTGAGTTTGTTGTGCGAGCGTATCTTTTGCACTTTGTTGGGTGCATTATATTTGTTGATAAGAGTGCCACTTTCGTCCATGTTTCGTATCTATAGTTGTTTAGAGATTTGCCTTCAAGTCACAAATATGCTTGGGGAGTTGCTGCTCTTGTCTACCTTTACGAGCAGTTAGGAGATGTTAGCTTTGCATCAACAAAATATTTATCTGGATATTTACCTCTTTTATACGTACCCACATATATTGTACTTTTATTTCTGTTTTGATATCAGTAGTAAAATGCTATGGTAATTTTTTTTAGAGTTGGATATATGAGCACTTCCCTACATTGGGAAGGAAGTAGTTTTGTGGTACGTATGTCGAGATTGAACCTCGTGCTACACGTTATATCACTAGACGAGTACTCTACATGATGTTAGAGCCTAGTTAGATGCTCTAACATATGATGGGGTGATTTGGTCCACATATGGATCACATAAAACTGCTCGACTCCTTATAACAATTTCTATGTTTTCTGGCTTTATCAGGCTTGATAGCATGGTTCATTATCATATGTCGAAACGTGTTTTACGACAATATGGGTTTATACAGCCTATTCCACGATCGCCAAATGCACTTCTTATTGTCGACTTGTCCATTATTGATGATAGCTAGATACACTTCCAATAATATGTCATAATAGAGGTCACACGCGCGTCAGCTCTATTTTCATGTGTTGACGATTTAAGAGGGTGTCCCATCCTTATGTTATACGTGATGTTGACGACAAGTGACCCAGTCTTGTGGTTATGCCATGACTTTGTCGAAATCTACCATATGATATTCCAATGCGTAGGACATCAGAGTCATAATCTTCTAGTTTATTGGTATGTAAGCAATTTATTTGTTAATATTATTATTTTCTTAAAAAATTTACATTATTATGGTCTTATTGCAAGGTGCCATGAAACACATTCCAATCGACCTTCAGAGGATGATAGATTATAGAGACGTTAGTGATGGCATAGTTGCTTGGAATCGGATGCAGGAGTTATTATAGATAGCTTGTGATGCCATGGAAGAAGAAGAAAGTAGAGGAGATCATAGTGTTCGAGGCCGATGACCTTCCGCATCGAGATAGTAGTTTTACTTTATATGTGTATTTGATGTTAGACCTTATATTTGTATTTTGATCTTATATGTGTAGAACTTTGATATTCTATGTCTATTTATTTTGTGTTGTTCTTTATATTGATTAATTCCATTTATGATTAGAAATTATCAAAATCTACTATGTTAACAATACGGGTAAAATAGATTTGTCCCTTGGCTAGAGGAGTTAGCATTTTATATATAAGCAAAATAACTACAAAATTTTTTTGCGGTACATTAAAATATTAAAAATCCTAAAATAAAGTAATAAAGTAAAAAAATAATACAAAAAACAAATATCGGTCCTCTATAAGATTTACATAAGTACGATTAACGACAATCAATTGTAGAAATGCGTGCATCCTATTAGCATAAAACGATGTCCACGCTTTTTCCTTGGGGTAACAATTGTTGGATGGTATCATATCCACCATTGATATAGGACAACCTTCTTGTAGTCAAACCTTTAAACATATAATTAGTTAGTAAAGAAAATAATTGATAGAAATTAATAAATCACTTTACTTGCACAAAATGATAACCATGAACATGTCTGATAGAAATCAGTCAATGTTGACTATGTGTACTAGGTGGGGATGTACACAGTGAGAATATCGTCAAATTTTGAACCGATGACAAATAGACTAGGATTACGTTATATCGATTAGCAATCGCATACCCCATGTCTGGTATAGTCATCCACTTGTCTCGATTAGCTTTTTTATAATTAATGAAATTATAATAAAACAAATTCATAAGAAATGATTATTAAATAAGTGTCAAGAGTAGTGTATATAACTTATACCCCTGATGGTGAATGTTCTACCAAAAACTTTCTTAATTCTTCTAGTCGATCATGGCTTCCAACTAATGTTGCATATTCATCACACCACTAACTAAGTTCTTTGTACACATCATGTCTAACAATATATATCAATGGCTTCCAATAATGCAGCAATGCATCTATACCCATAATATCCATCAACAACCACATCCATAACATCCTCAATGTAAGGTTGATAAATCAAATGGAACTGTTCTAACATGGGTATTCTCTTTTCTTGCATTACACATTTGACCTTCAATTTATTTTCTTTCTTTGCAACAGAGGTATCATGTCTTGAATTCTTAATGAAGGCATCTACATGCTCGAAATATGAGGGATCACACTTTGTTGAATTCTGAGATCGATGACTCTTTTATGTAGCCTTCATTTTAATTTTACTTGCTAGCAGCAACATTGATGTCATCAAAGGGAAAATGGTGTCAAGTAATTTTTGATTGACGATCACCTTCCTTGCAATGTCAACTTCTTTGAAATGATTGAGCACCAGATCAAGTTCCCTTTGAATAGATAACTGCCCTTGTAGTTGTGAAGAGGAAACATTTGATAAGGTCAAGATAAGGCATGTCTAGATACATATCCAACAAATCTTTTATAACTCAATGCCTTGTAAGAATCACTTAAGAGATTAAAACTTCTTTCAAATGACGCCTTTATTTAATTATGTTACAGGATAATGACGTTGTGAATTTCATCCCAACACGAGCACATGTCTCTCATATTGATTCCTAAAACTTTCTTAGGCTCTAGTGAGCAGACTCAACCCTAATACAAATTTTACGAACAATAACATAAACCATATATGAAAAAAAGAAACAATATTTGAGATGCAAACATATATGTTTGTCCAAGCCTTCACAAAGTATTTCTTATAAGGAATGATACACAAATCATTAAGATATTTAAAGAATAGAGGCCATGATTGACAAACAAGTTAAAGGCGATTAACAAGAATTCTATAATAGTGAAGAAGGGACGCGTGCTCTGCAACAAAGGAAGAATGGAACCTTTGTGGAAGAAGAGAACATGCGTATTCTGCAACTGTTAGAGACGAAACGCGACAATGAACACGTTGCCACTACACCACGCAAAGAAGACACTCCAACAATGCGCAATTTTATTTTTAACCCTAACAATACTTATTGTGTTAGTTGATACAAGACAATGCATAAATCACCACACATATATACATACATGTATATCATACCTCATCATCATATAATTGACCATACACCATCATAATATCATATGCATTCATCATACAATAACATCACAAGATCATACCATACTTGTCTCAAGTGATTGGTCAAGTTGGATCCGAATGCAATCCAACCTAATTGATGCTCACCTCTAGTTGTTCTTATATATGTCAATGACGGATCTTCAACAAATACTTTAGAGTATCAAAATCTTTATATAGATGTAAAAAAAATTGTGGGGTGCCAAAATATATTAAAATTATAAACAAATACTTAAAATTATATAGTAATTTATTTATATAAATGGGTGGTGGGGCACAACCCCTATACCCTTACTAAGATTTGCCAATGATATCAGTTATCATACACATATTTGGTTGTGCGTGAAGTATCCTTAACTTCCTTATCCACTACAATCAACAAAGTCCCATGATATTAATTTATCACTTAAAAAATAGAAAGATATGTTATAAGATGTAAATAAAGTTTTCTTAAACACCTTCCACAACTACAAGAAAATCTTAAATAATGACCAAATTTAGTGACCAAAAATAATTAGTCACTATATTGACAAATTTATAAACAAAAAACTATTAGTAATGGTAGTGAAAAATTTAGAGACCAATTCATAATAGGAAACTATTTTAGTTATCAATTTAGAGACCAATTGTAATTTTTTGAAAATAGTTTAGTTACCAATAATTTTTAGTTTATAAGTTAGTGTCTAAATTGGTCACTATAATGATTAATTATTTTTTGTCACTAAATTTGATCATTATTTAAGATTTTTATTGTAGTGGGGACGAGTAACATATTGTATAATTGTACTTGACACACTTTATTGTACATATTGTACTATGGTTATAGCCAAATTCAATTACCAAAGTATTCTAGCGTCTTAGACCAACTCGGTCATCTCAACTTTAATTTTGAATCTTAACTTTGGGTTTCACAATTGTTCTTGATTGGGGTTTTGTCATGTACAAATTCAAAAGTAGAGTTGGTAACGAAAGTTTCAGAAGTTATATATGGAATAATAACACTTTGCAATTACTACGAAAACTTCATATATAACCTTATTCAGCATTAATTAATATTAAAGTGTGATAGCCTTGATTTTGATCGATGGATATTAAGACACAAGTATATGATATGGTCGTGGTTTCAAATCAATCACAATTACTCCATCAAATCAAATACAAAGCTGCACGTTTAATTAATAACATTCAATTTCTCATCAAATTTTTTAGCCAAATATTTAACATTTGGGTCATAATTTTCAAAATTACAATAAAACAATAACTAAAACTTTTAGATTTTAAAAATAAAAATCATTGTTGAGTGTGAAGTCACTCCAATGTGTCATAGTGAGCCACTATGACTTCAGTTCCCATGATTATATCATTAAGTCAAGAACCCAATTTTGTGGTAGGACAATTGGATTTTCAAAATTAAACATAGAAGTTGTCATGTGTTATTATTGAATTAAATTTTCATTTTTAACTAACAATAAGATACTTTATTTTATAAGCTATTAAAATAAAAGTATAAATGTGTAATCCGATATTGCGAAAAATATATATATTTATATATTTATATATTTTACTTTCATGAAACCAGGTATATTTAGAAAAAGCTCGACAGTAAAAATATAAATTATATAATACTTAAAATTTAAATTATTTGCATGATTATTTTGATATGAAATTATAGAGGCAAAATAAAATCTTATTTATATAAACACTTTTGTATAACTTAGATTTCGTAATAAATATATATATATATATATATATATATATATATATATATATATATATATATATATATATATATATGATATACCGAGTTTGGTTGAGCAGTTTTTAAGGTGGTTGATCAAACTGTTGACTTGTGGTCAATCTCCAGGTCACAATGAAGAGTAAGTATAATGCAAAGATTCTCTAATACTAAAGTTAGTAAAGATTTTTAGTGAGTATTTGTTAGTAAAAGAAATTTTTATGAGATGGTTTATACTTCTTGTGATGAAATATATTAACATATAAATATCATCAATGGGTTATATTTCTATACAAGAAATTTTGTTTCTATCATATATCATATATCTCTTAAATATTATATTTCTCTTATTTTAGGGTGGCTAATATATCATATGGATCTCATACTGGAGTCCATAATTTATTAGGCCTGTTTGGGCCTGCTAAAAATATAATTATATTGTAAATATAGATCGGGTAGATACATAAGTCCCCCGAATTTAAAAGTTTAATAACCTTTTGTAGTGGACCGAATTATTAAATGAATGAGATTATATGATATATTTAACTCATGATTGAAATTTACTTGACTTTACAAATTTTTTAGCACGAGATCGACCCATTGTTTGATATATTTAGCTAATGATTGAGATGTACTTAACTTTACAAATTTTTTTGCACGAGATCGACCCATTGTTTCGAACATTGTTGGTCATAACTTTATGTTTTATTGGACACATGATTGGTCCTCTTAATATATGGAATGTCTCTATCCTCATTAATGAGAATTTTAAAGTCATGTTTACAATCTTTAGTTTTTCTTACAAGTGCCTTTTTACATACTTTTTTGACTTATGGCTTCTTTTGATTTGAAATTTCAATTTCGAAAAAATGAAATGCTTGAGTTTGCCGTGTCACAATTCATGTAAAGCATTTTACATTTTATCTTCCATAACCCTTCTCAAATGTTCCATTTTTTATTTACACTTATATTTCTCCCTGTTCAAAGTTGTTATCCTAACTCCATTTTACTTTCTTCCCTATCGTTTCTCTTCACATTTTCCTTCGAATTTTCTCTATACCACAACAGTACACTCTTAACTATGTCATTTGGCTCTTTTGGCTTACTTGCGTATCATTTTTCATTTACAAGGTTTAACATATTTTAAACATGGTTTTTAAAACATTTTTCGAGAATTCAACCAATGGATTCATCTAACATACCTAAGATTCTCACGTTCTCATTCTTTCCAAAATCCGCAAATAGCATATTTTTAACATAATTCATCCATCTCATATATAATCACTTCAGTGACATCATACCACAAACACAATGGCTACATTATCAATAATCATTCAATCATTCATATTAAATATCATCATAATTCCAAAATCAACAACGACAATGAACACACAATAATAACACAACTCCACCACACATAAAAAACACCTCAAAAAAAAAAAAAAAAAAACAAAAAAACAAA
>Ga0214544_1012213_pt1 | contig 11343 bp, 10 predicted proteins | sample CNSS3metaG_FD_160074 | JGI IMG/M metagenome (GOLD analysis project Ga0214544, IMG submission 160074) | Root nodule microbial communities from cowpea collected in UCLA plant growth center, Los Angeles, California, USA - CNSS3 | ecosystem: Host-associated > Plants > Roots > Nodule | place: USA...
TCTGATAAAAACAAAAAAAAAAAAGAACTGAAAGGATTTGCTTTAGAAACCTAAAATTTCTGGCATACAACTAAGAAAAAGTGTGGAGTGTGAATACATTGTATTATTAAGCTCGGGTAAAAACCAAGAGTGGCTTAATAAAAAAGAATAAATTGTATTATTAAGCTCGGGTATTCAAGAGTGCAAGAAGTGGCATAGGGAATATTTGTAGGTAGAAATGACAAAAAATACTTAAGTCAGGAGTAGCAAAGTAAAAACTCATTTGTATTCATTGTAAGTTACAACAATATGTAACTAGTGGAATCCTTTACGGGTTGTAAAAGGGATTGAAAATAACTCAGTATTTACTGTTGTCTTCGCTAAAAGCTTTTAGAATTGTGTATGTGAAAAGCTTTTCAAGATTATCTAACACACTATTCAACCCTCTTTCTATTATATACCTGTATTTTTCAACACTTCAATAATGAAGGTCAGCACAATATTTTTCTACTCTTTCCTTACCTTCTCTTTACAAGGTTTAATGAGGTTCTATCATTGAATTCGTCGGGCTCATATGTAACAAAAGATCGATTTATCATATCATCATATTTAAATCTCCTTTCCTGAAAATTGACCTTAAGTCTTGTGCAAGCTTACACAACCTGTGTGTAATATGAGATTTAACCAATTTATATATAATAAGATGATCATATCTTTAGTCAATGTAGATCTCTAACACACACCCTTTATGCAGAGGACTAGACATCTCAAGCATGAGAATAGATATTTATTGATGGTTCAATAACGACCCTATAGCATGACAAGCCCAATGAACCTAGACTCTGATCTTATCATAAGTAATGGATCTTAAGTCTAATTCAACATCAAAAATCATCTTTTAACATGAGATTTTTATCCACTTATATACTTAGTTGATTATATCTCTAATCAATGTGATATCTCTATCACCTTTGGAAGAAGAATACAAATATCATTCAATAAATTCAATGGTAAAGATTATCCCCTCAAAAGGATTTAAACAAAATCTTTAAAAAGCAAGATAACAAGAAAAATATAGGCAAAGAACCTAACCACAACATTAAAACACAATTCAATAGTCAAGGAGACTAAAAGTTAAACATTACATGCCTTTATTGACACTCCGGCCAAGATTGTTGTTTTCCTTCAATGGATCAATGATGTTAAGATGTTTCTGGGGAAATGCACGCAAATTTAAATCAGGCCCCCTTGATGGTACTGAGAATGATTCCACACAGCCTCTAATGAATTCTTCAGTCAGTAGGGTATTTCCTCCCTTTTCAGGAACCTCAGCTTCACACAGCAAGAAACCAATAAAAAACATAAAGCTGCCTGACAAAACCAAAAAGAAAAAAAGAAAAATATGCCTACCTACTATATTAGGCAGAGAAGATTTGCTAACTGGTCCCTTCAAACTAACACAATAATTGTCCCAATCAAATTTGCTGAAGTAGTCCAAAAATCTGTAGAGAACCTGGAAAAAGGGCAGAGTGCACAAAATTCTTACTGAAACGATGCATCACCATCATCATGTGATGCAGATTTTCTTTTCCATAAGCAAAAGTATGATCCAGGTATATTTGATGGAGAACTTACTGCTAGAGGACCATCTAAGGATACATGAAACTGATGGAAAATATACAGAACCAAGGTTTCCAAAGCATATGTTGAAATCAGACCATGATGAGCACCCAGTACACGGCTCTCATAATAGCACCAAGCTTTAATCAGGATAATACTACGTTTGAAAAGATGATCCTTGGCAACAAGTCGATCAACCTATAAATTATAAGAACAGGATTTATGTAATACCATACACCAGGAATATCTGTGCTATATAATATTATCATATAAAACAAAAGGCAGAGTCAAAGTGTAGTAACACAATACTCCAGACTGCAACATGTGGATGCATATAGATTGCAATATATAATATTTGTTTCTAAAGTCTTGAGACTCAAACAAAATAAAGAAAATGGAATAAAATATCATTATGCTATATGAAACATTAAGCAAGGATGAATTGTATTACAAATATTGTTGTGGCCTTCAGAGGTCAGTAATACCTTCTCAAGAAAACATAATGTACTGAGTCCACCTAACTGATTGAAAGAGATGTCCACAACAATATCCTGTACTATGCATTTAACGAGCTTAACCTGCAGAAAAAGAACCCCCAACATGTGAACTATAAAGATATCAACACATTAAATAAAAGAGAAAATCAATTCACAAATATTGCACCAAAAAAGACGCACATTAGGCATCACGGATAAAATATTTTAATTCATCCTGGCAAGCAAAATCAGCATAGCACATCAACTTAGCAAAGTTACACAGATACACTGATTTTGCTATCTGTGTACGATGAGAAAACATAAATAAATCTAAAATCAACAAGAATTGCCAAGTGCTGATCTAGATCTAATCCAAGCTATCAAAATCAAGTAAACTACCCTTGCATAGATTGAAGTAACAAGTTGAGAAGCAAATTTACATAACTTACGAGAAGAGAAATAGGGGGAAGCAAGAAGCAATTATTTGGATGCTTTTAAACAACTCAAAGTTCCAATACAGGAGAAAAAATGCTTGCGCCCATACTTGAGTGAAATATATTCTCCTCCAATAAAATGTAAAAGCAAATATAGATCCAACTTTTTCCAAGCTCATGAGTCATAACAAGTTGACAACTCTGTATTTCTAATATACTTAGGCAGTTGGCATAAAATAAACTTAAACTAAAATGCATTCAATTTCTGATAAGCCATCAATTAAGAAAGCGGAAATAACCTCTGCATCAATGAAACGAACATCCTTCACTTCATATTCAGCAGCTTCATTAATTTCCTCTCCATGAAGAACGGCACGAACATCAGATACCAAGCCATCCTCAATGTTTTGACAACTGAGTGCAGTTAAATCAATATCTCCATCTGGAAGATATGTTTTTAATGGAACTGATCCATATGGAAAAACCTGCAATGAATAATATTTAACATCAATAAGTATACCACATTAGAAAGAATCCTGCCAATCACTGCCTGAAGTCAACAACATTTATTCATCAAAATCTGCACAGCAATCAGCTGCATTAAATTGAATAAGCCCTTTAGAAGAAAAGAGGCACAAACCACAAGCCCCGATCTATATGGCAGAAATATCTTCTTTTAAATTAAATAGAACTAAAATAAAAACAAGAGATCGTAGTGCATTGAGAAGCACTCAAGCATTTGGGGAACTCGCTATGGAGGGAGAACCCCACACTGAAATACTTCATCAAGCATTAAACCACAAGCCTCGATCTCTATGGCAGAAATATCTTCTTTTAAATTAAATGGAACTAAAATAAAAACAAGAGATCGTAGTGCATTGAGAAGCACTCAAGCATTTGGGGAACTCGCTATGGAGGGAGAACCCCACACTGAAATACTTCATCGAGCATTAAAAGTCAGTGATAAAGGGGAAGAACCAAGCACTTAAATTCTATACCAAGAATCCCAGAATACCTGATGCGGGACTTAGACAACCACAATACTTTAGACCGTATCACATACAATACAACCACACTGGAAGGTGTCCCTGGGTAATATCAATTCAGCACCTTTTGCCAGACAACATAGTGGCCCCTGAGGCACACTGTTCTTGTTCAAGCAACCCATGCCTTTAGAATCTTGCTGATTATAAAATAACTGAAACACTAAGTCTTTTAAACTATAGAGAAGAGAGAAACATTGAACCGAGACCATGTGTTTCTGAGACAGTTCAGGTGATTTGCTGATATTTAGAAGGAATCAATACAATAAATAGAGGAGATTTAATATTTTCTATTAACAAAGACATGATATGGGAATAGAGAAAAACATTCTTATTAATACATGTATAATCTAGATATTCTTAATTATATAGGATCAACTCCTTATTAACAAATTCAGTTGAGTACATAACCATGTGCCCATAGATGAGGGTAGAAAAACTTCCTTTGTTAATTGGACTTTTTCCACTCCTATTATTACCATGAATGTTAAGCTTGAGTATTTGACCATGAACGTTATGCTTGAGTAGTTGGTAAATAGTTGCCGTACAGAAAAACTAAGGTATTAGAAGAAAAAATCAAGGAAACTACAAGAATTAAGAAAAAAAAACAAAATTTAATGTTGGGCTTGGAATCACTAAAAACAAGGGCAATCTTACTTGATTTTGAAAAAAAAAAAACTTATGTCTAGAAATAAGCATACAAAAATAAAACTTGAATTAATTTAGAAATCAAATTCCAAGTTTATTTAGATAAATTGATTTAAGTCACATTAACATTAAATTAATTCATTTTATATAATTAACTGAAATCAAATGGCAATTAAACTCAAACCAAAACAAATCTACTCAAATCCATTTGGTTTTAAATGGATTTAAATTAGTACGCCATAAAAAAATGGAATAGCTTTTCCAAATAAAAATCAATTACGATGGCATAACTTCGTAACAAATTTTATCCAGAAAAAATTATTTTCATAGACCAAATCAACTCTTGATTCTTCAAATATTTGATTCCAAATATACTCTAAAAATAGTCATTACAAACACAAGCTAACTGATGGCTAATAAACAATAATTGATGAGATAAAGAAAGGTACAGACAAGAACATAAATATTTGTTGAGTGCAATGCTCACCAATAGCTGTTTTTGAAACATAAATTAAGTTGTGGGCGTCAACAGACAATATATTGATAGAAGATATTGCATTTACCTCAATGATTTGCACTTATTAAACCAATATATTCCTAGCTTGGAAAATTACACTCACCTCATTTTGTTGGTTATAATTATGGGTCGCTTTATAAGGTTAAACATGAAGTAAGAGGGAGATCTATATAAGACTCTTAGAAAATATATTTTAAGCCTAACTTAACCTCACAAAACCAATTTATAAGATAAAATTTACACCAACTTATATATTTAAATTTGACCATATCTCTTTTCGACGTGGGATAACCGACATAAACAAGCAAGGGTACATGGGTGTAAGGGCAGTGCACAAAATTAAGAAAGGATATTGGTGTTATTCTGCAAACAAGGAAGGTTATAGTGTAATGAGAATCAACTCAAATAAGATCAGTGTAATTTTCCTTATTTAAATGGAACTTAATGCAAAATAGTCACATATCATACTGTTTGTGGTTTTTACTAATGTTGACACCTTTCATAAGGTGTGTGCTTTTTAGTACCTACAGCCTCAAATCAATTATAAGGTTAGAAAAGTGCATTTTGTCACAGATAGAAAAGAACTAAACTAATGTATGCCAAAAAGAATCATCATTGTTTCAGAAAATATATTTGCTTTATCTTATCTACAGTTTTTGAAAATCAAGAAGACATTAATTATTTCTGTCTCTGGAAATCAATAATAAATGAAATGAGAGAGCATTAATGGAATGATATCGTAAGAGGTGTAATATAAAAGCATCCACATGGCATAGTTAGCCAATGTCATGGTATCAAAGCTTTTAGTACCTAGCGGTCTAGAGTTCAATTCTGCCCACCCCCATTTTTCTAATACAAACTTCAACCACACCACAATATAAATTAACCTACGCCCTATCCACACTTGATGTGGGGGGAGGCAGTGGCGTTAGAGATGCAACAATATCACTCTTGGGTCTTTACCTAACAACTTAAAATTCTGGGTGATAGGACATGGCACCCAACAAGGTTATCAGACTTGAGAGTCTACGTAGACTCCTGATCGGTCTCAAATGTGGTGAAATGCAAAATACAGGTTAGTATTTGATCTGCAAAACCAGTTTTCACCTTCTCTTTCGTTTCGTTCTTAGTTCTTTGATTAGGGTTATTGGATCTATGATTTGGGCTTCTAGATCTCCGATTTCTTTTAGATTTTAGATTTGGGTTTTTGGGGTTTTCATTTCGGATTAAAATCCGAAAACGAACGAAAAATTTTGTTGTAGTTTCGTGCGATTCTACAAACTCAGTGACTCACTCTCGAACTCGCAAGTCTATTACGAGTTAACCGAGTCTACTCAAAAACAAGTTTGCAACCAAGTCAACTCGTGACTAGTGTCCAACTCGTAGACTTTACAGGTGTACGAGTCAACCCGCGGGTTTGATAACCATGGCACCAAAACCTATATGAGCAAGTCTATAGATGCTGGTTTAAACTTATGTAAACACTTTGGAAAATTCCAACACAAAATTGCACATTCCAATGAATGAATTGGAAAGGGAGGATTTGTTGCTACTAGGATAAAAAGTATCTTTAAGCTCTGTCAACTAATATTATCAAACTTGAGCATCGGAAAGGTTGGTAAATTTTGTACCTCAATGATCATAAAACGATCAACACAGATCACAAAAAAATAGCTTATAATAAAATAACTAAGAATTCTTAATAAGTCATCAATCACCAAGAACATAAAATAATACGTCCAAACGACCAAAAGACCCAAACACACTAAAAACAGATTATGATAATAGGCCCAAACATAAGGCCCATTTCAAGTTAACCTGCAAGCCCAAAACCCACCTTCCTATCATTTTGTTTCTTCAGATGTGAATCCTAATCACTAACCTAAACATGTGACTAGACTCTTCCACCTCTACAACACACTAAAACCTCATCACCTCTGCCAAGCTCGATGCAAGGCTAATAACATACAGTTGCTAAAACGTGACCAGAAATCCTCGATGACATTTTTCATGATTTTCTCAATGCAACACCATCATGAAGCATTTTCATTGAAACCTGCAAAGGTGACAGCAACGTCCAACGACAATGTTGGCAACATTCAGTGACAGCATTAGCAATGTTCAACAACAATAGGAGATACAGGATCATCTTCATTTATCTAAAAAAGTGTACCAGAGGGATCAGCAATCCAGCAATTTTCTGCTGAAAACCGTGATTTGCATAAGCACTGGTCCCCTGAGCAAATTAACATGGGTCTCACCCAAAACTCATAGGATCATGCGAATTAGCAAGTTTACTCACACAATTTTCACAACATTGATTTCGCTTTAATCCAAACATGCACTTAAGCTTTTGAAATATTTGGTTAGTAACAGATAACATTTCATGCATAGTAATACTAATAAAGTACAATTCTGGGAAATGTAATTATTTTTCTAGTAAGAGGCCTATTGAATGCCTTTCTTAATCCTTGTGCAAAATCCAGATATTTTGAAAGATGTGGCTCTCTCTCTTCCTTCCATACAGAGAGCCATTGATGGGGCATCTTCTTTTCATTTTAATACATTGTTTGCAAGAATACCTGAGATATTCCTAATTCGGTCTATTCTTTCAGTAAAGTAAGGACTATTTCCAACCTAATGAATTAAATTATAGGGATGCGGCTCTCATAGTAGTTACTTAAAGTTAAGTTACCTTTTTGTATTTAAGAAAGAATGTCATGAATACAAACCAAGAAAAGGCGAAATGATGATGAAAGAATTCGACGCTATTCCGATGTGCTCAATGTAAACCCTTTTTTCCATCAAATGATTGCATGTTAATTTAAAAAACCAGAGTTGCTATGGTACCCTTATGGATATGATCTCCAAGCTTAGTTGTCAAGAACTTGCTGATAATTCATATCCGAATAAAGATTAAGGAATTTCTTAAATCTAAAAATATAATTAATAATTGATACAATGCTTGACAACTCACTTTGATATCAAACCTGACAAAATGAGTACAAAATTAATGCCCTTCGACAACTGACTTCTCATCAAATAACTTATTTGCTCATTTTCACCATATTTCTATTACTCAAAAGCATGATAGACATGGAAACAATACAACAGGCAGTAGAATTCAGCAAATTTAAAAAGTTAAAAGACACAACACTTATAAAACAACACTTAAATCAGTATAACATTAACATAAAACACATGTCTTAAATCAAAGACGGAATGAATATGTCAAAAGTGAACATAAGTCATTTAAAACATAATGAAGCACTTCAATTTACCTAATCATTGTGACATACACATTCATATAACGGACAATAATAAATACATAGCAAAAAAGTAGTAAAAAGAATCTAAAAATATTCAAAATGTCTGTGAAGTGTTCAATGACTGACATTAATACGAGTCCACCACAGATAAGTAACAGAAATAACGTAACAAAAAGAACTTAACACTATTTCGAAGTGGTCATGCTTACTCTGTCCCATGACTCTAACTCAGAGCAAAAGCATTCAAGATATGAACAACCACACCTCATTTTCTTTCACATTTAGCTGCCCTAATCACCAGTTCCAAAAGTGAACTTGACTAATCTGACAACTTCGTGACGAAAAGCAGACAGAGAACAAGTTCATTCCATTATCAATTCAGCATTGCAACTACCACAATTCCTAATGAAGAAGTTATCATTTCTCATCAATGTCGCCCTAATTTCAAAAGCAACGCCCTCAAAACAACACAAATAAGTCCAAATTCGAGTCCAACACCTTCACAATCACCAAAACCATACAAACAAAAACATAAATAGCGAACAAGCACGCCAAGATCGTTCAACTGAATCCAATACAAAAAAAAAAAAACCAAACATCCACGCAACCAAAACGACGCCGGTGACACCGAGCATAATTGAATATTGATGAGAATCTACGAGTGCGAGCAACATCACCTCGCAGCGCGCACCGTACCGAATAAGCCTCTGGACGTAATCAACAACCTCCCTCCGCCTCCGGTCAGCAGCGAGCGTGGGCTGTATGCTGCGGAGTATCTCGCCGGTGGTTTGCTCGGCCGCCGCCCAGGCATCCGCCGCCACAGATGACGGATCGGGATTTGAAATCGGAAGCGGCGGAGACGGCGGCGAGGACCCGCACGGGCGATCCTCCCCGAAAACGATGCCGTTTGCATGAAGATCGCCCATCACTGTCGTTAAAACGGGCACAACCCGACCCGGAATCGGAGTCCGGGGCAGAGGAGAAAGAAAATAAAACGAAAATAGAGAGCGTTGGTGTGAATCTAGCAACAGTGGCGCGTGTATGGTTTTTGAAGACAGAAAACGAAGAGCGAACGAAGAAAGAAATGGGAATAAAAATAAAAAAATGGATATCTATCTGCGAGGGAGCGAAAACCCAAAAAAAAAAACAAAAAAAAAATTAAGACAGAGAGAAGAGGGAAAAAGAAAGAAAAAATAGGGCAATAGGGCTCTTCTTTGCTTCTTAGAGTAGTCTCCTATTTCTGATTTTGATGAAATAATAAATGGATCAATATTTGGGCCCTTGGAAAAATATTATTTGGTGCATATCTAGGATCAAGAAAATGGTTTTTCATTAGTCAACTTCTTGAAATCATAAACTTATGGACAATTATGGATTTATTATGATAGGCATGGGAGGTTTCTATTTTTCTTCTTCTTTCCCTTTTTAGGGTTTGTAATTAACTTGCACGAAATGTACGCTGGGAAAGTGGACCTTGGTTGTGTTGGGTGAATAGGTGTCGGAGTTGTCAAGAAAGATAATAGTAATCTATAAAGTTCTGTAAGCAACCACTGTATGAAAGTTTTTGTACAAAATAAAATGTGATTTTAGTTAATAAAAATTATATCAACTATCTATGTGTAAACAAACATAGTTTGATTTTTAAACTATTTATAAATGAACATACATTAATTATGTCAATGTTCTTTTAGTTCAAATCGAAGTATTTTATTAAAAAAAACTACTTCAAGAGTAAGAAAATAGTAAAAGATAAATTTTCCATACTTAATAAGTATTATTGAAAGGAAAATAGGGTCGATAATTATGATATCACATGATTAATTAAGAGCGATTATAAATAAAAATGTCATTGAATATTTATATTTTTATAATACGATTTATGGTGGATTGCCTTTGATAATGTTTAGATTAATTTATGGTATATCAATGTCATTTGATTAATAAATCTTCAATATAGTATTTTATATTTTAGGAGCAAGTTTTCTACCAAATCTTATAGTGTGTCTGTGTTTTTTCTCTCACTTTTCACTTTTTCTTTTATTTTTCTTTTTTTCCTTCAATTTGCTGTAGCATAAAATTGTTTTCCTGTCTTTTTTTTTTTTAGCATATCTAGATTTTTGTAGTCAAATGCTACGGTAATTGCTTTCTATTTTATCAACCACCGACAAGGGTTTGAAATTGTGATCGTGTTATACTTTTTATTCTATGGTATAATTTGTTGAGTAAAAAATATTTTAAGGTATATTGTTACTCCATGTTATATGGTTTAATATCTTCTTTCAAATTTTTAAGTTATGCTAAATTGTATTTTTATGTTTTTTAACCTAAGTTGTTATATGAAGCTTCTATTTCTCTGTTTTGAAGATAGATTTTTATATTTTGGCGACCATTGTGAAGGGTTTTTTATTCATAGCCCTACATACTCCATGTTCTTTTCAATTCCTAACCTCTACTTATATTTACTTATATGTATTTTGCATTTTTTACATTTTTTCAGTAAAAGTACTTTTGAATATGTGTTTTTAATGCATTTACTTAACTCCATTCTTAAACCCATTTCATTAACCGATATCATGGTTTTCGATTATAATTTTTCGTTTTTATTTATGGTGTGTAATTGCAATGCTTAATAAATTTATTTTGATTCGCATGGAGATAAGTCATTTATATTATTTTCTTTGTGATTCGAATACTTGATAAATGATTTTTGTTTTCTACTTTTTATTCATCTATATTTTGACTCATTTTTATTTATTTTTTCATGTTATCTAATAACGGTAAGAGATGAGACTTGTATCTAAACTTTAGGATTTTGGGAATGGTAATATTTAATTTTTTTAGCTATTTCTTGAAATGTTTTAGATTCTTTAAAATTTTTATTTAAATTCGTAGTCATTCTGGTTTATGTATTTAAAATTTGTACACATTTAAATTTTTTAGAGTTATTTGGATTGTAAAATTGTTTTACATATACTTAGTTGCTTGATATTATATTTTTAATTGTTCGGTATATCGTTATGATTTTATGATTCTTTAATTTTTCAAATTGCAGTTTGGACGAAATTTGGATTGTTTACAATCACTTGTTTTTTTTTGAAAAGTATATAGCTCTTTAAATATGGTTTAAATATGGTTTGTCAAATATTTTTAATGCTTTGAAAATTTTTATAGTTTTATTAAACATTATTCCTAAATCAATGTTTAACGTGAGGCCTGAAATTTGTTAAGTCTTTCTTAGTACAAATTTACCTCTACTTATATATATATATATATATATATATATATATATATATATATATATATATATATATATATATATATATATATATATATATTTTTTTATTTTTTTTTATTTTT
>Ga0214544_1012216_pt1 | contig 11340 bp, 3 predicted proteins | sample CNSS3metaG_FD_160074 | JGI IMG/M metagenome (GOLD analysis project Ga0214544, IMG submission 160074) | Root nodule microbial communities from cowpea collected in UCLA plant growth center, Los Angeles, California, USA - CNSS3 | ecosystem: Host-associated > Plants > Roots > Nodule | place: USA...
TATATATATATATATATATATAATATAATATAATATACATTAATTGAGAGTCATTACTTTCATACGTTTCGAAATATAAGTACTCAATATTTGTCGACCGAAAGTACTAATTAATACATACTTCTCCCCCTCAATTTTCAGTGTTATATTTCTGAAAATTTTAAATAATTTTTTGCTATTTATGCTTTAAATATACGATGTGACGCAGAAATAAAAAGAATAAAATAAAAGAAAACTTAAAATGCATTTTGAAATAAACGAGAAAACATTTATTAGTCTTTAAAGAATCTTTAGTTGTCGTACAGCATAAAACTTATTTTGATCTCAATGCTCACAAAAATAAATCAGTTACCAAGAATTTTTTAGGGTCCACCACACACATAACTCTTCAATTTCAACGTAAAATTACATGTAACTGTTATAACACGTATTTTGGTTAAACATAAAATTTGAAGTCAACCAGTCCAAAATAAAAGAACTAATATAATACTTATGAAATCCAAAAGGAAAGAAGACAAATTTTGTGAAATTAAAGTAGAGAGAACCAAAAGGAAAACCTGGTGAAAGTTATTGTAATCTATAACAAGGAATTAAACTAGATTATCTAAAAATGATTTAAAAATGGTGGTCTAAATATAAAATAAAGAGTAAAGAAAAAGGTCTGCGTTTGTGTCAGAAATGGGGAAGCAATTTTATTTGAAAAGAAAAGAGTGGTAATAAATGAATAATTAGGGTTAGTTATTATTCTGAAAAGTGTCTGAAAGAAAAAGAGAGAGAAATGATAAGAGAGTGCCAACCTGAGAAATTTGCTGGCAAGTGGGTGCCATCGATAATGGGTGTAAATCAGATCAGGTCGTCCATTCCCTTCGCACCTGAACTCGCGCTCGATGAAGGGACACGTGGACGGCAGATAGAGCGGGTACGATTCGTCCAGCACCCATGTGCCCGTGAAAAAATCACCATTCTCAGCATAACCTGAACCTCTCACCTTCAACGCAAGAAGAAGCAGGGAGAAGAACAAAAAGAAGAAACCACGCTCCCTCATTTCTCACTCTCTTCTCTCTGTATCGAAAACGATACGAGGAGAGAGAAAACCAGACACAAAGGTGGTAATGCGGAATGAATAAGGAGAGGTTTCTCTTTCTGCCTCTCTCTCTCTCTTTTACGAATCTGTGTTGTTCTTCGGACTGAGCTCTCTCTGTGGATTTATACAATTGTGGCTGCATGTGTTTATACCACACTGTGAAGAGAGAGAGATTTATTTTATTTTTTTGTTTTATGTTTTTTTAGAAAGAAATTCAGAAATTGGTTGTTACTAACAAATAATAGAGCAATGAAAGGGAATTGGGGAAGCTTATGGGATTGTGTTCTACTTGTGGAGGTGAAACTGGATTTTCATGATGCGTTACATTCTTCATTAAGAGTTAAATGATGTCATATTTAAAAATATTTAAAAATAATTTATTTCGTATCGATTATTTCTATGAATACAGCCATGGTCATTAAATTTTTCCTTTTTAGTTATATATTAAAAATTATATTTCCTGAATCATCTTTACTGTTTGGGTTTAAATCCAGTCAGACATTTAAAGCGTGCTGTGTAATTTATTTTGTTTACTTCAATGTTATTTGCATTAAATTTTATATTTAATTGTTGACATATATAAAATCTACTTACTCTAAAATGAAATGGAAAACTTACTTTTAATATTATCCTTTTATTTTATCATAAATTTATTATTTAAATCAATTAGATAATATGTATATTTAATTCTTTATTAAAAAGTTATTAATATATTTTTAATAATGATTTTAAAAAAAACGCATTGCAATAATATCTTATTCTCCACACGGATTTTCTTTATAAGTATTTTAAAACTTAATTATAATAATATTCTACTAACATGATACTAATTATAATGATTAAATATAAAAATGTAATATTATTATGAATCTATTAAAATTATTAAATTTTGTAACATTTAATAGTATTTCTGAAATTTAATTTTTTTAATAATATAAATTTTAGTTCTTTAAGATATTAATTAATTCTTTTAGATAGTTATATAATAAATAATAAAAAATATATTTATAACATTAAATTTTAAGAGTATAATTTAAATTTCTATTCAAGATATCTTCTAAATAATATAAATATAGTTCAATATTTATTTAAAATGTAATTTTCGTCAAAATATAAAAGAATTTATAATTTTTTATAGCATCAAAATTATAACAGGAATGTGTTTAATTTTTCATTTACTTTAATAGAAAATATAAGGTATTTTTATTTTTATTAATATTTTTAGTAATTAATAAATATAATATTTTAATTCAATTTTTTATGTAAAATATTTTTATACTTGTAAAATAATTAAGTAAAAGGGTTATATAAATATATGTTTTATCAATTATTATATAATTATCTATAAAAAAAACTTATTAATATTTTAAAGTGCTAATAGTTAGATTACTAACAAGTTAAATAAAGATTACTTACATTAATAATTCTAATAGATAGATAATGTTATATTAAACTTTCATATTTAATTTAATTATTGTAAATATTATTATATAATTATAATTAAATTTTTATACAATTATAATGTAATTATATCTGTATATGTATTTTTGTAAAATAAATAAAGATCTTTTATAAAAATGAATTTTTTGTCTCAAATATAAACTTTTCACCGAAAACAGTTTCAAAATATTCACGGTGAACATACTAGATGCAACAAATAATTATAGAATCATATCATTCTATACAGAATACACCAAAATGTTGTACATCCTTTTGCATGAGGCGTAGAATTCCATTTAATAGTGAAAAACTATTTAAAAAAAATTACATTTAATAAGCCATAACAGATAATTCTCACCAAGTATGATATATTGGTACAGTTTTTCAAAAGGAGTATAACTAAAAAACACACTATATGCACGAAAACTATAAAGTCCATAATTTTCCCCAACAACAAAGAGGAACACAAAAAATATAAGTTGTCCTATAAAATCAAACAAAAGTCTCCTCCACATCTAGAGATTCATTAACACCTACATCAACACATATATCATCATTTGCTCACACCACAAGGTGATCATTGCAAGAAGAGAAAATAAACATAGCAAAAAACAAAGCACCAAAATAACACATCATACTAGAATTCTTTTAATTTGTACATTGGATAGAAATTTCAACGATTAAATCAGTTAACAAAAATAATTCAAAATTTGTAGGCTCAATTTATTTGGATACGTGCACTTGAGTCAAATTTGAGAAGCCACGCTTTTGTGATGGTTTACATTTCTCTATTGAGCTGTCCTATCGATCTGCCACATACAAGGTGAATTATGTCACAGTCATAAGAACCCTAGAATTGTTCTTATGACAAGACCTCATGTCACTTTCGGCACCTAATCATTCTCCTTTACATGAGTATGAATGGGTTAGTAGAGTTCAGGATAGTTTCACAAAAATGAAATAGTCACTACTTTAAGGCACACCCTAGTGAATCACATTTGATAAAATGTCCTCCCTGGGAAAGCATTATACATCACCATTTCCATCGTCACAACATCACATTCAACAATCTACGTCATTATTATTCATTCATATACCTCATATATCACTCTTGAGAGTACTAAATTTGGTCAATCAAAGGTCCCATAGAAAATTTCTTATTAACAACAAAACTCAATTTTACAAGGACAAGGACAAAATATGATTTTTCTACATAGAGATGCTCAAATTGATTTGTCTAATTGCTTCCACACTTTTTATACTAAAACACCAACTTCTAGTTAAAATCACTCCATTTATACGAAACCCCTTTTGAGCATAACAATGCAGAGAATTCACAAGACATCAAGTTACACATTTTCTCAACCATTTCAATCATTTAAGACATCCACAATTATCTCAATCAACTCCAATTTAAAAACAAACTTTCAAACATTGTAAATCCATGCCATCAATCACATAATCTCCTATTTCAACTCACTGAAAAACGCTTTAACTACATGAAAAGGCTTGCTTCCCTTACCTCAAAAGGGTACCCTTAGGTTTCCTCAACAACTTGATAACTCTTTACGATCTAGAGGCATGGTTATTATGTTCATTAGCACTCAACCAATTCATAGGAGCAACAAAAACCCACATTCAAACTAGAAGATTTCAGAAAAAACAACAAAAATAGATTGAGGTTCACTAGAACAAAGAGGGAGAGAAACTTACACTACTCAGGGGTTTGATCGGTGGGATTGGTACCTTCCTCTTCAATCATTCCAAAGACATCCTTTAATCAAGGATAATATTAAATTAGGGTGAGATATTGAGGAGAGAAAATTGAACTTTTTAGGAGAAAAATTGTTTTGAGAAGAAGAGCTTTACACTGAAAACTGTTTTGAGAAGTATGCACTTTTTCTTTTATAGAGGTTAGTTTGAGTTCTTTACAAAAACAAGGTTTCACATGAGGTATAGACTCAACACTCTTTTCATTTAATAGTTTCAAGAACCAAGACCATGATTCCTTAGTTTATACTTCAACTAAAGGATAAGCTACTAGAAAAATTTATTCATTACTATCCCTCCCCACTACAAATAAAATGTTACCTCCATAGTAGCCTTTTAGAAAACAACCATCTAAACCAATGATGGGCCGACATACAATAAAACTATCTTTGAATGCATTCAAACATACGTAAAATCTCTTGAATATTGCCATACCATAATTGTCTTCAACTTTTACTTTCAATGTTGACTTAAGATTTGATCTCAACAACTCATGTGCGTAATGATAAATTCTCTTGTATTGCTTTTTAAATAAACCCTACATATGCTTGTATGTAATTGTTATCTTCCAAGCCATTGACTTTGTAATATTTGTGTTCCTTTTCTTGATAGCTTTATTACTATTGCAACTGAAATCGCCATGGAAGAATATATATTATAAATGTAAAATTAGTTTGTATATACATTTGTGATTTTATTAAGTAAATTATGTTATATAGAATGATTATTGAGAATGATAAGACATGTATCAATTTGTGGTCAGATACACAAGATATTATGTGAATTATTATTTGATTTGTGTATTAACTATTAACGCCTATGTTGTAATTGTTGGAAAAAACGCACCATCAATGAATAATATTACCATTTTTACCTCCAAGAATTACCCTATTAACAAAGAAATAAAATTAACACAAAAATACAAGAATATAACGTGGAAACTCCTAATATGGAGAAAAACCACGATCGTTGTCCAATGGTAACCAGAAAATAATCACTATGAGCAAATTTGTACAACACACTAAATACACTCTCAACCCTTTGACCCTAAGTACACCCATACTCCCTAGAGAAAGAATTTTACTACACCTCACAACACCCTACTACAAAAGTATAAGAAAAGTCAAACATTAGCTCAAAGTGTCTTTGACTTGGGACAAGGAACATCATGGACTTAAAGCTTATTATATAGTCACTAACACCCACTCCCTAGCTTATCCTAGGCAATGTGGGACTTTTCAAGACGTATTATTTTCATCAGCCCAACATTCTCCACCTTGACTAAAATAAACACATCTTCATTGCGTATACTAGCAATCATTGTAAGATCCGAGGAATTTAATTAATTAATTAATTAGGGTAGTGGGAGTCTTTGTGGCAATTAATTTTAGCTTCTATGATGTGGAAAAAGTATTAGCTGAAGTGGTTGAGAGTATTTAGTTGTTACGAAAGGATTCGGGTTCAAGTCTTGTGTATGCCATATGTGTGTAATTTAATTGATTATTGTTCTTTTATTAATAATGTGCTTAATCATGATGAGTGATAATATAATCCTAGACTTATAGGAATTATCATGAAACATGAATTAGTTGAATTGGTTGTACAATTATTTTGAGATGATTGGTTGTGTGTTCGAACCATGGTTGACATGAATTAAACTTCCTTTTTGCTAAAATCATTTTTGGCATGGATGAGAAGGGTCACTACTAAATGGAATTTGATGTCATTAACGAGTCTCTTAATGCCATTTTCGTTTTTATGAACAATTAAGCATAGTTAAGTGAGTTTAAGGTGGAAAAAGGTGAGGAAGAGAGAGAGCAAGTGAGGGGCTATTTTTGGTAGCGTGGAGAGTGCATTTTGGGCTAAGTAGAGAGATTATCAAAAGCTTAGAGAGAACTTGAAGAGGAGACAAGGATTAGAACGATCGTGAGCATGGAGAACTCAAGCAATTTCAAATTTTGGCAAGGATTACCAGGTTAGGGGAGTTGTTCATCGTGTTTCTTGATTTTAAATTCATAATTTTGAATTCTATGATAAGCATGAATGTATTGTGTGCGTGATTTTTTGGACTGTGATAAGTTTCTGGAAATTTTTCAGAAACCGCTTGGCGAGCCTTCAAAGCCGCCAAGCGACTCATGTTAAAACAACCCAGTTTCTGGGTTTCTATTAAGAACCGCCTGGCAGTTGTCGTCAGGCGAAAACGTGTGATGTTCTATTCATGAAAAATGCTATTTTTTGTGGTTTTTGTAGTTTCCGTAAAACTGCATTTTTCGGTTCATTAACCGTTTGATTTAGATGAAATTTAGACAAGTGGTCCATAACATGTTGTTCTTCACTTTGAACTGTGGAGATTTGATTTGGAGGTCAGTAGCTAGAGATATATGTTACTCATGATTGCTGGTTTGGAAGTCTTTAAAATGAATCAATAAACTCTTGATAATTTCAAATAACTACTAATGTGGCATGAGTTGGAAGCTTGATTGGGTTATGTTGTAAGTATCTATGAATTTGAATGTTCCCTTGGGTTAGTCACATGTTGAGAATTGGTTTATTGGAGAATGCATGTGTATCAATATAAATTAAATTGTTGCATAAGATGTGTGAAGTGCTATATTAATTTGCATTAATGCATAAAATCATGTGCTTAATTTATTAGAGGGTTTTTGCTTTATATTTGATTTGAGCATGCGTTATTCATAGGTTGAAATTAAATCCTAGCATGGATTTAAATGATGGAGTATATATATGAATATATAGGGATTGATGCATGCAATATGTGGTGAATTCTATTAATAATTGAGTAATGGCATGATCTCAATTGTGAACCCATTGGGTATATAAATGTGTTCAATTATGATTCAATCATGCTAATATGACTGGATAAGTGTGGTTGATGTTTTGGATTGCCTATGGATTTTTGGGTTCATTGAGAACATGTACGAAGTGCCAAAAACCAATAGCCTTAACTCTACTGGTATGGCGCCTGGCAACACTAGGCGAGTCGTTAGGCGATAACAACCAAATAGAGGCCACTAGGATCGTGCGACGCTTGACGACAAGGGTGGTTCCGCCAAGCAACTATTGTTAGACAATAGCTCTGTTTTTTTCTGGCACTTAGCGGAGAGAGGGTTCCGCCAAGCGATCTGCGTTGTGATTTCGCTTGGCGGGCTTAGGCATCGCCAAGCGATAACACAAAGAGCAGTGTGCTCTTTTGGTTTACGTTTCGCGTGTTTGTAATGTGGGACTTGGACGAGGAAATGCTTGTTGGTGTCATGAGCAGGTAGGTTCATGGCTGGTGGTGAACACGTGATAATATGAGCGGGAGGTTCATATTATGATGCATTGTGTGAGGATTCGAACGGGGAGGTTTGTATGTTCTGTGCTCATACTTGAGGGGCTGCAAGCGGGGAGGTTCGTAGCTGTTGGATCACATGTGTTAGACTACGGGCGGAGAGGCACGTAGAGTTGGACTACGAGCGGAGAGATTCGTAGAGGCAGAACCACGAACGGGTAGGTTCGTGGAAGCATCACATATCTTAGGTCCATGGTCAAGTAATTACTTGGTGATTTGGATGTGCGTGGCCTACGAGGCTTTGGGTGAAACCTTAAGGATGAACTTTGCTGTAACATTCCTTGAGTTGTGGCTCGAAATGGTATCCCTTGAGTTGTGGCTTGGAATATTGGGTAAACATGTGGCATTCCTTGAGTTGTGGCTCAGAATGACATCCCTTGAGTTGTGGCTCGGGATGGCGGATGGACACGAGCAATCCTTGAGTTGTGGCTCAGATTGGCGAGTGTTGCCGGTGTAAGTGTGCGTGTTGTGGCTCGTACAGATAGGTCTAGGAAGATTGCCCTCTTCGGCGTTAGCCGGTGAGTTTGACAGTCTTGGGACAGATACGACCTATGGTTCACATTAGGAACTCCACCTAGCGTTACGGGGTGTGGTCCGTAGCAAGTTTCCCGCACGTGTTCTACAAGTTGTGGCTTTTAGGTGGAGGCAACAAAGGGTATCTTGAGGTTATCATCTAAAGACGTAGAACATGAATAACATAGTGGTGGCCATGTGGCTTTTTGATCAAAGGATAGAAATCCTTTAATGAATGTATGTTTACGCAAATTTTGAACTATTATATGTTATTGTTAGCTCACCCTATCTGCTTGTGTTTGACGATGGTATTGCATTACATGGGAGCATATGATGTTGCATGTGGTACTAGTGAAACATAGAGCCGAAGCAAGGCTAGACTGGGAAAAAAACTTTATCAGAGTTTTTATTGTTTATGGTTTTGAATAATTTTGTAAACATTTATGTTACAGACTTTGATATATTGATTCGAGTTTTATACATTATGGATTTTGGACCATGTTTCGATGAAATATATGTTTAAATTTTCCTGCATTTCGGGAAAAGCTAGTATAATAAATGATGTTTAATTTTTATTTCTATTTTATTTATTTAAATTCGTAATATCTGACTAGGATGTTACAATCATACTCCACCATAAAAGTTATACTCACTTGGAATCAAATTATCCTGACTTGGATTCAAACTATCCCAAGAATTTTCACTTGGAATCAACCCATCCCAAGAATTTCCATGTACCTTGCAACAATGCTAACTAATGTCTGTGTATAATCATCACATACCTTGCATAAATATTAGCTAATGCCCACATATACATACAATACACATTGCATCAATGCTAACCAATGACCACACATAATACCCATGCACCTTGCATAAATATTAGCTATTGCTCGCGTATAAATACCATACACCTTGCATCAATGCTAACCAATGCCCACGCATAATCCCCATGCACCTCGCATCAATATTATAGCCAATGCCAAATTATAAAATTATTACTAGAAAAATTCATCCTAGCACTCATAGTCAGCTCAACCAAGAACTGACATGTGTCACAATCCTCCATTTTCAAATTTGACCAACCAAGAGATCACACATGTCACAATGCTCCACTCTCATATCTAACTAACCAAGAGTTGCCACGTCATCACTTTCTTTCTCAACCAAATTTGCAACACAACCAACATTCTTCACTGCATAACCACCGTAAGAACAACATCGGACCCTGCACCAGATGCCTTCGCTGGAGAACCAGTCACCACCGTACCGCCATAGCACCAAAACGTAACACTCGCCAGCCACATAACACCGTTGCATGCGTAGGCCATGAAATGTCGTCGCTGCATCGATCCTTCACTACACCACGCATGAGCCATTGCACTACTCGATAGACTAGATTGTGCTCACCGCAACAACAACCTTCGAACCTCCAAGCACACTCCATGCAAGCCAATATCAACAAGCTGCATTGAACAAATAGAACGTAGAGCACTTCCTCCACGTACATGCCACAAACCGTGAATCACATAGATCAAATCTCCTTTGTGCACCATGTGCTGAGCCACGCGAGCACTAACAATAACCTCCTCTACGAATCCAAGAGCACACTTGCTAGAAAGCACGAACTTTAATACAGATCAACACGACTCACAATTCTTGCACCTCCACGAATCTATCTATAGATTCACCAACAAGACGTTGATAGTGATCCTTCCATAAATTTCTCGTTGCAACTTCAACAAACAAGGATGATCATTCTCGTTACAACTTCCACATTTGTACAACACACAAAAAACGCTCTCAACCCTTTTGACCCTAACCAGAGCAAGAATTTAACTACAGTTCACAATACCCTACTACAAGAGTGTATGAAAATTCAAATACTAGCTCAAATTGTCTTTGACTTTGAGGCAAGAAACATCATGGATTTAAAGCCCATTATATAGCCACTAACACCGACTCCCTAGTTAATATCTTAGGCGATGTTAAACTTTTCTAGACATTATTTTCATCAGTCCAACAGTAATAGAGGTTCTTACTTCCCTAAAAATCTAAATTATATAGACTAAAATATTAAGTGATAAGAAGTTAATAGGGGTGTTACTTCCCTATCAACTGACATGTGTAAATGTGCAATTTAGATTCTAATGAACTTATACTCCACTCTCTTAAGTTTGCTTGTTAATTTAAGTCTTGTGTATTTGATCATATGTTAATTTCTAGTAGAATATACTTAATATGAATTATCCAGAAGGTTTTTTTCCCTTATAGGCAAATCACTTTGCATTATTACGAACTAGGCAGTTTTTTAAAATATTACGGAAATGGGCAAATCGTTTGGGGGGAGTACGTTTTCGTATGAAGAAATCGTGTAGCCCCCAAACGTTTTGTGGTCAAAATTTGTCAACAGGCGAAATCGTGTGAGGGGTGAACGATCTTTAAAGAAAATCGTTGTGGGGTTGTACGTTTTTACATGAAATCGTGCAGGGGGTAACGTTTTTCATGTAGTAATCGACGTATGCTGTAATCAATTATTGCATGCGTTGCAGTTTTCTGGGTGTAATGTAATCGATTACAGATGAAGTGTAATCGATTACATGGTTAATGCATTATGCCCGAGTGAAATGTAATCGATTACAAAGGTATTGTAATCAATTACAGTCCCAATTTTTTTTAAAAAAAAGTGATTAAATTAGAATTGGATACAAAGGCAAGCATAATAATTTGTAATGATTTTATAGTGTTTTTTGGTCCATCAAAGAATAAAGTATTACAAATTATAGTTGATGAAGACATAAGAAATATTAATGTTCATAAAAAATTGTCTTAGTTTTGACATTGTAGAAAGAAGAAAAAAACATTGAAAAGTAAATTAATTGAAATAAAAAATGTATAAGAGCATTGTCCCCTATGATGACCCTCAATGCGACAATAAGAGCATTTTTTTGGCTTATCCGTAACGGGATGATCCATTTCGTTATGGATCCTAGTCGTTGTAGGTCATCCGGAAACCTTGCGCCTAGTTTGGGGGTCCGGATTGAAATTAGGACCTGTATATGTTGACCAATAGTCCTCATTTCGCAGGGGGTGGAATTGGACTTGATAAGCCTTATTTATGTAATCAAGGCTGTAAACTGGATCGATAAAATTTGAAAGTGGCATATGACCAAAAGAACAA
>Ga0214544_1012223_pt1 | contig 11336 bp, 6 predicted proteins | sample CNSS3metaG_FD_160074 | JGI IMG/M metagenome (GOLD analysis project Ga0214544, IMG submission 160074) | Root nodule microbial communities from cowpea collected in UCLA plant growth center, Los Angeles, California, USA - CNSS3 | ecosystem: Host-associated > Plants > Roots > Nodule | place: USA...
AAATATAAAAAAAATAAAAAAATATATATATATATATATATATATATATATATATATATATATATATATATATATATATATATATATATATATAATAGTGTTAGTTTATTCAAGTCTAAGTCGATATTAACTTTTTAATACTTAAAAATAACAATGTTAATGTGGATTAGCTTTACTTTAGATAACACTAGTAAAGTAAATGTTACACATTCATACAATTGACTTAGCCAACTCTAAATCAATATTAACTATTTTCAAATTTTTTTAATAAGTAATAATATTAATTTTTGACGTTAATTTTATTTATTTTTTGTATTTATATTTGTTGAAGTTAGTATCAACAAAACTAATGTCGATTTTATTTGTTTTATTGTTTATATATTTAGCCTTTATTTAAGTTAAAGTTGGTTAAATCTATTCTAATTTGTATATGAATTCATGCATGTTCGGTATAATGAACATTAAGATGACTTCTCCCAATACGCCTGATCTCTTCATTGTTGACATCACAGTAGTTCTCTTGGAGAACACATGACAAACTAATGTTTTGAATAATTTAGTAAGATTCTAGGAAACGGGTACCTCTACCTTTACATTTTTGTTCGCTCCTAATGCACCTCTCATCCTTGAAGGAAAAATTGGAGTTACCTTTTATATGCCTCCTACAATTTAGGTGAATCATATCCTTAACATTTTCCCTCCAACTGCTTGAAGATTAGTAGATGAAGAAGGGATTGTAGTTAAATAATATTTCTTCTCCTCCGGGTGTAGAAAATGTAATGTGTAATATAAACAATGTAAAATATAAGATGTATAACGTACTGTATGTTGGCACAAATGGTCTTAGTGATTTGGTGCTTGAAGATTTGATGAAGATATATGAAGCCATTGCATTAGAACATGTTGCAACCATGATTAAATTGATGAAGATGTGAAGGTTTGATGTTTCAAGTGTTGATCAAGCCTCGTGTGTGTGTGCTATATCTGAATTACTCATGGAGAAAACAAGCTTGAAGATTGGAGTTTATAATGTAGACCATTTAACATTGTATAAATGTATAGGGTCTTATTGGTGTCTTTTAATCTATTGAATTGTTTTTCAATAGGTTAAATGTTTTTTTTAATCTGTTAAATGGATTTTTAACATGTTAAAAGATTTGTTGTAGTAGTTTTATTTGTAACATATTCAATCAGTTGATTTATTTCTTAATCGACTGATTTCACTTAAAGTAAGTGAAATCAACAGATTGAATGAAAAATCAACCTATTGAATTCGTTAATAGATTGACTATAAGTTTTATTTTTTTTTCGAGAGAGAGAGGTAGAATGTAACGTCCCTACTGGAAATTACTTAATTAAAATAAATAAATAAGAAATGAAGATCAAACGACAAAATTTTATTATTCCCAAACGTGGGAAAATTTAAAACATTATTCAATTCGCTAAAATTCGATTAAAGCTAAAGTAATAATCTTATTACAAGTCCCAAGCTAGCCCTCTCTCCATTTCTATGCATCGCCAGCATCACCTGTAATATCATATGGTCCCGTGTAACGAATCACACGATCATCGCCAAACACAAACAGAAAGGGTGAGCTCATAATGAAAATAACACATACATTAATAATATCAATTACCCACCTAATTTAGTCTAGTTAGTTCTTGGCCAAGACCTTAATACCCCAAGGCTTTTCAACCTTCCAATCACACAAATAGTTTATGATGCTCACACGAACCTGCCTGCTCATGGTCCTGCCTCTACGAACCTCCTTGCTCGTAGTCCTGCTCTACGAACCTCCCCGTTTGTAGTCCTGCTCTACGGACCTGCCCGCCCATAGTCCAACACATGTTATCCACCAGCTACGTACCACCCCGCACACAACACCTCTCAAGTGAGTACGGAACATTAGAACCTACCTCTCTCGTATCCCCACACGAGAGTAATAGGATATGAACCTCCTTGCTCATACCATCACGTGTTCACCACCATCCATGAACCTACCCACTCATGGCACAACATCTCCTGATCCAAGTATAGCATCACTGCATATAACAACTCATGCTTACCAGGTACCTGCAGCTTTAACGCTTGGAACAGCCTAAGCGCCGCCAGGCGAAACCTACGTAGACCGCCTGGCGGAACACCCCTTGCCGCCAAGCGCCAACCTCTCACAGACCCACTGTTGCAGGGTCTATCGCCTGGTGGATCACACCTTGCCGCTAGGCGCCATGCAGTGCAGGAACATCCATGTTGCCCCTATCGCTTAGCGCACACACCCAGGCCGCCAAGCGCCATACTAGTAGTGCATTTCTGCTGGTTTTGGCACCCAGATTAAGTCATTCCTTAATCCAAAACACTACCAAAGGCATCACTACACCCTCAATTATCAGGACATCATACCTAATCACCCGGACATACCTTAATCAATTCAATTTCCTATAACTCATATTCATAAGTTCCTGGATTATAGGCACATGATTCATCGAGTTCTCTAATCTTGGCAGATGACTTAATCAAGCTTAAGAAAAGAGTTACTAACCCAATATCCTAAAATCAAGCAACCTACTTCTGCTATATTGTAATTAATACCAACCCTATTTATTCAATTCTCTTCTCATTAAGCTGCACAATTTTAAGATTGATTCTTCAACTCACTAAGGCTTGACTATCACAAAAAGCACCAATCCTAAAGAAAACTACGCATTCCAACACTTGGAATTTTGTTAGGATTAACATTTCCTTCCTTTCACTATCCTTCTTACACCACTCATAAACATAAAACACATCATCACTTCCCTCCACTAGTCTCATTCTCTAATGATATACGCATATTATCCCTTCCCATTTCATCACCTAATTTTATTTTAACATCCACGTCCATGGTTTTCTTCCCTCTTTGCCAAACCACTCCAATTCGCAAAACTGCACCTGCTCCTCATCGTCGCCTAGCGGCAAACAAGGTGCCGCCAGGCGGTGTATCAGAACCAGACATAACCTCCTATCTTTGGACCTGCGAGTAACCAAGGCCCTATTCCAGAATGTTTTCCAATTGCTAAAAGAACCACAACACTCCATATCGCATGCGCTTCATTAAAATTTCCTTCCTAAATTTTAATTATTAATGTTCATCAACCCTTACTATCTGGAATTGGATTCCAATCACTCATCTTAAAATTCCTAACATGTATTCATGCTTCATCATTCACCATTTTCCCAAAGACTCAACACATACATAATACCATTAATAACATATATAAGTTCATATATTCAACATGGCTTAGCAAGCATTACTAAAAACATACTCATCAATCACACACACACACACACACACACACACACACACATATATATATATATATATATATATATATATATATATACATATATATATATATATATATATATATATATATATATTCATCAATCAAGGCCATACCAGCACTTAAGCACACTCAATCATCCATTAATAATCATACTATTAGGGAATTAAAACAACCAATCATGAGTGATGTATATCTCTAGCTTCATACATCTAATTCAAATCTCCACCGTTCCAAGTGAAGAAAAACATGTTATGAATCTCCTGTCAAAATTTCACCTAAATCGGACAGTTAACGAATTAGGAAACGCAGTTTTACAAAAATTTCGCAAACCAGAAAAATCTGTGACGCGTAGAGTCCAAAAAATCAAAGCTTGGCGCCTGGCAATATGAAACCTGCGCCCTGCGGTCCCACCGTTCCAAGTGAAGAAAAACATGTTATGAATATCCTGTCAAAATTTCACCTAAATCGGATAGTTAACGAATCGGGAAACGCAGTTTTACGAAAACTGCGCAAACCGGAAAAATTTGTGGCGCGTAGTGTCCAAAAAATCGAAGCTTGGCGCCTGGCGGTATGAAACTTGCACTTGGCGGTCCCTGTTGCGCGAAAAGTACGAAAAATAGTGTTTTCTGCACAGTATTCGCGTCTCCTGGCGGAGTCACTTTTGCCACCATACGGTTCATCATAAAAAACCCCAGAATTTGGTTAACTCATGCGTTGCCTGGTGATATATTCGACATCGCCAGGCGGTTTCTGGAAATTTTCCAGAAACACGAAAACAACAAGCTTTTGATCATGCAGAGCATCATATTCAAACATTACAACACAATAATAATCACAAATAATTCATACACATAAAGGAACTCCCCTAACCTGGAATCCTTGCTCCAAAATGGTCTTCCCAAGCCTTTCTTTCAAGAGGTCCAAGAACCTTCCTCTCCTCTACCAAAATTCTCAGCTTCCACTCTTCTAAAAGCATGTTTTGATGTCTCTGAACCCTCTCCCTTTAGCACCACGAAAATGCAGTCCTAATTCCCCCTCTAATTCTCTTCTCTCTCAAAGTTAATGTCTCCCTTAATCACCCTTTACTACTAAAACGAAAATTAATTAAAATTGGCTTAATGGTTATTCAATAACCATTAACATAATGTCTCACCAATTCATGTTTCGTGATAATTTCCTATAATTTTAGGATTACATTATCACTAATGACATTCAAACCTATCCTTAAAATAATGCACAACTTAAAATAACATACTATTAGCATATATAGGACTCAAACCTAAATCCTCTCACACAATCAAAGTACTCTCAACCACTTAAGCTAGTACTTTTCCACAGCATAATAATTCGCATTAAATGTCATAAAGGCTCATATTACCCACACTTATTAAATAATTATTTATTTAATTATTTAAATTTCTCAGGTCTTGCATAGAAGACTTACCATTTTGAGTGCAAAATCATTGGGTATTCTGTCGAAAACTCTCTCTCTTAATCATATAGAAATGTAGCCATTGAAGATTGATCTTGGATCTTTCTTAAAGCAATTTTCCTTAGTTTTGGAACTAGGACAAAGAGGTATTGTTGGCTAGAGAGAGCCATCATTCAGGTTTGATCTTTCTCAACTCTCTGGGTGGTTCCTAGTGGTTTTCCAGGTCTGCAAGGTGGTCTTATTGTGCTTGTATTGATTCTTGTGGAATTCAAAGGTCTTAGGTTGTATTTGGGCATATTTTGAAAGTGTAATCTTATGGATTTTGTAAATCTTTTGAAATAGTGCAAGTCAGGCTTGGGTTGTCTTGACAAACTGAATGTAGCTCAGATTTGAATGAACCAGTATAAATCTCGTGTTCTTGTGCTTGTTTCTAACTTTTCTCTCTTGCTTTGTGCATTAAAGCTTCAAGAAATTTGAATTTAATCATCTTTTAATTGTTCTTGTGTGTTCTAGCTTGATATGAAGCTTGACTCATATTTGTATTACTCATTTTAATCAATCTTGATAAGTCTTTCATGTTGTTTTTTGTTTAAACTAAAAATCTGATTTCTGTAGAATTCCCAGTATTTCAGTCGATTGATTTTGTGTTTTGATCTGTTGATTTACATAGTATTGTTAACTATTTAATGAAAATAGTTGATTGTCCCTATTTTTGATTGATTAAAAGTGTACAATCTAGTAACTTTTGCATCCTCATTTCGTGGTTGATTTGATTCAAGTTAAAGGTGTTCTAAGCTTTCAAAAGTTACGTAAGTTTTTAATTAGCCAATTCAATCTGCCTTTCTTGGCATTTCACCCATTTCAATACTCACAATTGGTATCTAGAGCAAGGTTCTTGAAAATTACTCAAGTTTAATCCTAAAACTATTTTTTAACTATTTGAAATGGCTGAAAACAAGCTTTCTTTTGCAAAAGGTGCCTCTATACATAGACCACATATGTTTAGTGGTATCAACTACCAGTTTTGGAAAAATTAGAATGAACATCTTCATTGAATCAATTGACTAAGGTATTTGGGATGCAATTTTAAATGGACCTTACACATCTAAACATGTGGTTGATAAAAAACAGGTTGACAAGCCTTGGAATGAATGGGCAGAGGAGGAAAGAAGGAGACTTCAATATGATTACACCTTAAAGAACATTCTCACATCATCATTGAACATGGATGAGTTCTTTAGAGTTTCCCAATGCAAAAGTGCAAAAGATATGTGGGATGTACTTGAAGCCACGCATGAATGGACTAATGATGTGAAGAGAGCAAGGAAGCATGCCTTGATACAAGAGTATGAGTTGTTTAAGATGTAACAAGGAGAGTCCATTGCTAAAGTACAAAAGAGATTCACTCACATTGTCAATCATCTCATAGGTTTGGGTAAAGAATTTGATAAAGAGGAGCTAAACATCAAGGTGTTGAACTGTCTTGATAGAACTTGGCAACCAAAGGTCACGACTATTTCAGAATCAAGAGTATTATCCACTATGACTACAACTGCATTGTTTGGCAAGCTAAGGAAGCATGAAATTGAAATGCATAGACTGAATGAGCAAGAGTCAAGTGAGAAAAAAGGTGAAGAATATACCCTTGAAGACTAGGACAAAGAAAAGTGATGAACCCGAGGATGAGGTGGTTGAATCAAGTGACAATGAGAACTTGAATCTACTAGTCAAAAGGTTTGGGAAGTATCTCAAAAGGAAAGGTAGCAAAGGTAATCAAAAGAGGTACAATTCCAAACGAAATGAGTCAAAAAACACTCCAAATTTCTCTTGTTATAATTGTGGAAAGCAATGAGATATCAAGATTGAATGTCAAAATATTAACAAAGAAAAGGAGAAGAGTTTTGATAGGAAAAATGAGAAGAAAATTAAGGAAAGATGTGTCTACATAGCTTGGGAAGATAATGATGATTCAACAAGTAGCTCATCACAATATGAAACTGAGGAAGCCAATTTGTGTCTCATGGCTGGATATTTGTTTTGTGTGTTTCTTGTGTGTACAATGATCGTATGACGTGTGTGTTATACGAAAGCAGGTGATAATGCATATGCTTTTGGTATGGCGTAGATTGACGAGAGGATGGATGAAATTGGAATTGTTGTTCCTTTTTATTAAAGATGTTTCAATTAAATATTAAAAATGATGTAATTTCTTTTATTTATTGTTGTTATTGAAAACTATTAAGTAATTGATGTTTTGAACTACGATATTTAAAAATTAAATTATAAAATTTTTCTTAAATATATTTTTAGAACAATCATTTTCCATTGAAAGTATACGTTTTATAACTCTTTATGACATCCCAAATTGGGGTGTCACAGCATGGAGTTCCAACCAGTATTGTATCTGATAAGGATCTTAGTTTACCTATTAGCTCAACTTATCATTCCCAAATTGATGGACAATAAAAAAGAACCCATCAATCTTTGGAATATTTGTTGAGAGCTTCTGCGCTAGAGGATTCCAGTAGTTGGGATCGATGCCTAACTCTAATTGAATTCACATATAACAACAATTTTTTATTCTAACATAGATATGGCTCCCTTTGAGGCATTATATGGGAGAAAATGTAAAACACCTTTGTATTGGTTTGATGTTAGAGAAAACTTAGTCTTAGATCCTAACATGATTCAACAGACAATAGAAAAAAATCAAAATTATTAAGGAAAAATTGAGAGCAACTCATAGTAGACAGAAAAGTTATGTTGATAAGAAAAGACGAAAGGTGATCATGTACTGTTGAAAGTCACACCAATAATTGGAATTGACGGATTAGTGAAATCAAAGAAACTCACTCCCAGATTTATCGATCCTTATCAAATTCTCAAAAAAATTGGTCTTGTTGCTTATCAAATTTCTTTACCCCCTTTTCTTTCTAACTTTCATAGTGTATTTCATTGGTCTCAATTAAGAAAATATATTATTGGCTCATCTCATGTAATAACACCTCATACAATACAATTAAAGTATAACCTTACATTTCACACAATGCATATATAAGTTATAAATAATAAGATCAAAGAGTTGAGAGGTAGACAAATCCCACTAATGAAAGTCATTTGGAATGAAGACACTAGAGACACTACGTGGGAATTAGAAGAAAGAATAAGAACAAGTTACCCTTAATTATTTTAATCAATAAAAAATTACGAGGACAAAATTTTTGTAAATGGGGGACAACTATAATACCATAAATTTTACTATACAATACTTTGCATATATAATGTATTAGAGCTTTATTATATATATATATATATATATATATATATATATATATATATATATATATACACTACACACTTTCTATTTTTTATTTCTTCTAATTGGTTAACTTGTCATGAAATTCATTCATATCTCCAAAGTATTTTTGGTATTATCACAACCTTTATGCAATTATGTAAATATTTTTTATGTCTCACATTTGAATATTTCTACTTTTTTTAATATTTTTATTTATTCTATATTTTATTTTCAGATGAGAATGTTTAACAGTTTCAATTTAAGTGTTCAATAGTATCAATATTTCATTTATTAGGTTATATAAAAAATTATCTTTTTTATTCTGTTATTATTAATTTTTGTTTCATCTGAAGAACTCTTTTGTTTCGTTAAAACAATTTTTGTTATCTCTCAACCATAGACTAAGTTGATATTTGAAATTTTTTTTCTAAGACACACATTTGATCACTTTTTAATATTTTTATTTGTTGTTTATTTTTATCATGTAGAGTACTATTTTGATATTTTTTATATAATTATTTTTATTTTGTAACTCATTATCATATGTGTAATTTTATCACTCTAATTGTATAAATAAATTTTATTTGATATAATATCATAATTTAATGTAATTACCATGAATTTAGTGAGAAATATACTCCCTCGTTAATTAACTACGAATTTTTATTTTATTTTTTGTAATGACACTGAAATTATATTTAAGTTAGCAAGATATATGGTGAAACTTTATATTTGCTTGTCATATTCTCAAATAAAATTCCTTATAAAGCTTGTGTAAAATTCCTTATGAGTTATAAAAAAAAAAGGAGAACCACATTTAAAATATTTTAAAGTGTGGTGATAGCTTGCAAAGGTTAATATACTTCTCAATAAGAAAAGAAAATTTATTAGTTATGTATTCTAAAGTAAGTGAAATTTCTTACAATACTATTATGTAATCTGGGAATATTTCTTTGTAGGATAAATTGACAATCTAGTGATAACATTAGTTGTGTTGGTTGTTTATGAATGTTATGAACACCAATGTATTAAAAGACAATACCATATTGTCTTTTAATACATTGGTGTTCATAACATTTATAGATATCTCATTACACTCAATTGATCTGACAAGTTGTTTTATCTTGAGAAAGAAACACATGTAATTTTGTTTTATTTTGTGAGAGCATTTTCTCTTTAAAGATCAAATTCTATGTGTCTCAATTCATACTATTTTTATTATTTTATTCAATTATGAATGTATCAATTATAAATCTTCTATTATTTATATCTCTATCTTATTCTTAATATATTTATTATTATTATTATTTATTTTATTATTATAAAATATGTTTTATTCCCATATGCATGAGTTATATTTATAAATTCATCACGATAATTCAATCGGTTTTTTTAAGCGGGCGCGGCACCAAAGGAAAGTAATTAAAAAATGGAGTTGTCCCTCAAATTATTACTTAAAAAATGTTTACGAAAACATTTTTCGAATTGGTAAAATAAATCATTTGTAAGAAATATATATATAATATTTAAAGGCGATTAATTATAATTAATTAGACTTGTAATTTAATTTTTTTTAGTTAAATTTATGTTTTTTTTAAAGTTAAGTATTTTTAATTAAATTTTTGATTGAATATTTAAATTTTTTTTAATTGATTTAATGTTTAGCTTTATCATTAATTAAATTATGTAATTGTTATTTTATTTCGTTATCTTTATTTACTTGATTTCATCTTTTAATATATGTGAAAATTTATGAATAATATAAATTAATATTAAAGAAATAAAAGTCACTAATCTCTTCAGATTAATTATAATATTAATTTATATTAATAAAATCAAGATGCAATTTTTTTATTATGTACATATAAATCACACCTTTTATTTAAAAAATAATAATTAAACGACGAAAATTTAATTAAAAAATATAAATATTTCAAATACTCAAATTTAGAAAGAATTTAAAACTTACTATTTTTTTAAATATTAATATCCTCCTAAAATAGTAAAAGAAAGAGTTGAGACAGCAGAGATTTTCTTGATTTAACCAATGAATTTTATTTTGATTAAGAATCAATATTTTAATATCATTATTGTGATTATTATAAATAAGAATTGATCACATTAATTAAAAAAATTAAAGAAAAAATTCATACGACCAAACTTATCTAGAGGAAGGAAATAAAAAATCAGAGCACAAGAATTTTTTCCAGGTCTGTGGGAAAGCAAGCCATATTCCTTTATTATTCATGATAAAGCAAAGATATTTAAATATTTAATTAGTAATATTTACATTAAAGTGATATTTGTATCACCTATAACATAAATACTTTCATGGTACATAATAATATAAATATAAATATTATAACACTACAAGATTTAACCATGATGTTGTGTCATACCACACTTTTTTCTCATTAATTGCACCACACAAAATGAATATATTTACTAGTGAAATTATTATTATTATTAATATAATTATAAAATTAAAATAAATTTCTTAATTTTATTATTTATAGTTTTTTATTTATTTTGTAAATAGTTCTATGATTAAAAAGATAAAATTCAAAAACAAAACCTCTCTTATTTTATTTATCTATCTATCTATTTATCTATAACAATAAAGAGGATTCCTCTTTTGTGTCCACATCTCATAATACATGTTTTACCCTTAATTATTTTAAAAATTAATTATTTCATAAATAATTTATTTTTAATCATTTTTCTAGAAATTTCTTTTATTTTAAACCATTATTTAAATTTTTTTTTACGTATCTTATTTTTTTTAATTTTATATTAAATAATTATTTTAAAAATTATATATTTATTATTGATCATAATTTAAATTTTTTAAAAATTAAAAAATGTGAACACAGCACCGTCGCGTGTGTTCGCTAGTATATACTACGTATGGGAATACTCCTCATGCCCTAAGATGCCATATAACTAAACATTCCCAAACTTAAAAGAATATCCAGCAACATTAAGCTTAGACAAAGAAATTAAATTTCTAGTGATACTAGGTACATAAAAAGTATCCATAAGGTCTAAGTGATATCTAGTGTCGAGGATTAGACGATAAGTCCTGACCGCTTCCACTGGAACTTTATCTTTATTGCCCATGAAGACAAACTTCTCATTTGGGTTTATGGTTCGGATTGTAAGAAATCCCTGCATCACATTAGAAACATGAGTCGTACATCCAGAATCAATCCACCACGTATTATGGGGAACTTCAGTTAAGTTTGATTCAAAACATACGTAAGCATTATGCTCACCTTTCTT
>Ga0214544_1012225_pt1 | contig 11335 bp, 7 predicted proteins | sample CNSS3metaG_FD_160074 | JGI IMG/M metagenome (GOLD analysis project Ga0214544, IMG submission 160074) | Root nodule microbial communities from cowpea collected in UCLA plant growth center, Los Angeles, California, USA - CNSS3 | ecosystem: Host-associated > Plants > Roots > Nodule | place: USA...
GCTTTTTTTCGTTTTAATTTTAAACTAAATTTAATTCTAAATTAAAATATTTAACAAAAATATGCATTTTAATATATACAAATTAAATTTTGTCTCAATTTGGAGAGGAAAAAAAATGTTAAATTTTAAAAAAAAAACTAGGACCAAATTGAAAACAGATAACGAATAATAGGACCAAATTGAATACAAAAATCTAATTCTGACACGTGGCATAATATGAGCTTGACACGTGTACATTTTTGTTAAATAAAAAAAATTAAAAAAATTAAAAAAAATTAAAAAAAAATTAAAAAAAAATTAAAAAAAATCAAAAAAATCACAAAATGACACGTGGCAGTTACTGTTCACATCCGTTAATGATTTGGACGGAATTAACGGAAAGGAGTTGATTGAAAAAATATAACGAAAAGTATGACCAAATTGAAAACAATTTAAAAAGTAGGACCAAAGTGAAAAAAAAAAAAAAAAAAAAAAAAAAAAAGAATATAAAAATATAAAAAAAAATATATTTTTTTATAAAAAATACACACACACACACACATATATATATATATATATATATATATATATATATATATATATGTATGGTTTAGAATAACATAAAATATATACGAAATATTACTAAAATAAGATGTAGACACATTATGTCTTATGGATCTCGTACAAAACAACAATAGTACTACTAATAATAATAATAGAATAATAGTAATGTTTCCATTATACTAAATATTCATTAATACTAATCATATTAATACTAATAGTAAAATAGTAATAATATAATATCAGTAAAGTGAAAAAGAATATTTTTATATAATTAAAATTTATACCATTTATGTGAAATATCAATAATTGTTAATATAAAATATAGGTACATTGTGCATTATGAAACTCGTACAAAATAAATAGAACATGAAATTAAGATTAACTTCAAATTTGTTAATAAAAACAGATACAAACAACTTAAAACAATATTTAAAAAAAAAAATAGTCGTATAAAATTTAACAAAGAGTTCATCTATATTATTTAAAGTAACATTATTTTTTATATTAATCTATATCATTTTAAAAATAACCATATTGTTTATTGTGAGATATATAAATCGTAAAATTATGATATAAATTTATGATGATATATCTTTTAAATTGAAAATATATATTATATTATATTATTAGGAGTTAATCACTTAGTTATAATAATAATAATAATAGTTATTATTATTATTATTATTATTATTATGACAAAGTAATAATAATAATATTAATATCAATAATATAATAATATAATTGTTATTAAAACAATTTCTCTCCATTGTAATTAAAAATATATATAAATATTATTAATAACCTCTTAAATAAGAATAATAAAATTTAAAAAATATTTTTAACTTTCAATAAATACAAAGTCATCCTCCATCGAGTAGTAAAATAGTATTATTAATAAATTAGTAAATAAAACAAAATAAAATAAAGCAGTTGATTATAATTATAATAACAATTAATAATAGTAAAAATAACGTTAATAATAGAACAAAAATACTCAAAAGGAAATATAATTATGAAACAAAATTATAATATCAATAGTAATGATAAATATAGAATTAAGGAAGAGAAATGTAAATTGATTCTTTGATTTTTTTTTTTCAAAATCAAATATAATTACTATAATTAAGATAATTTCTCTCCACCATAATTATAAAAATAAATAAATATTGAAACTGACCTTATAAATGAAAAAAATAAAATTGTAATAAATTTAAAAGATTTCAAAAAGTATGAATAAAAAACAACTCATTCGTAATTAGAAAATTAAAAACAATTAATTGATCAATTAATAAAATTAATTAGTCAATTAATAAAAAAAGATTTAGAAATAAATTATTTAAGTATTAATTCTAAAATTATTTAATCCTTTAAAATTATTTCCAATCATATTTTAAAATAAAATAATTATTATTTTGAAAAGGTTAAATTTATACAAATTTAAAATAGAATAACCTATTCCAGTTTTATCAGTTTGACAATATGAATGACAAGAGCTCCTTAAAGTAGAAGGAACAATATCTTTGCAATCAATCCAATTTGAACTAAAAAAGCAAATTGCTTTTATTAAACTAAAACATCAATCTCCATTTTTATTTTTCTCATGCAGAATGTTTATAGTGTCAAATACTATATAATCTCAATTACAACTTCAACTTAATCTGACATGAAACTATTACTTGGGACCAATGTCCTCAAGTACACATGCTCCTCTACCACAACAGATATAAGAGACACAATCAAATCTTTGTCTTCAACAAATCCATCACTGATCTACGTCATACACGTTAAAATTAGTATAAGAATAAACAAATTATGAAAATTTAACAAATGATCAAGATCATGCCAAAGAAACAAAAAATGTTTCTTTCAGGGAGATACATAGAGAAATCAAATGCATTTGTTAAGAAAACCCATCTCAAACCTTTAACCATAAATCGTGAAAAAAAAAACCTTTAACCACAAACCATCAAACCCATTACAAAACTTTAATCAGAAACTATCAAACATGAACAAACCTTCACAAACTTAGCATATCTTTGTTGTATAAAAGGTAAACATCCAGCCAGGATTGCATACAATAAAACACAACATAACCATGCATCTAATGTTGTATGCAACAAGGTAAGCATCATAGACCTTATTATGACTTCCACAAGTTGTATGCAACAATCCATCTGCCTAGAAATTTTCACATGGTGAAGCCAATAAGAAAAATCATATGCTTTATCTAAAGTGGTTGAAAGCATATAACATCTTACCTTAAGATGTTGGGGTAAAACACTAAGACCAAAATAAATTATTTTCAAGTTTTTTTTTTTTTTCATGATCCACCAGTACATTCTCAAGCTGCAAGGACATAACAACATTTGTGTGAAAGACGCAAGACCAAAGATAACCATGTGGTGCAATTTGAACTTGAAAAGGGAGAAAAAGAACCTTGAGATCCCTGTGGAACACACCTTTAGTGTGACAGTAGCTCACCTGATCAATCAACTGTTGGAACAAATTTCTACATTCACCTTCTTGACATTTACCTTTTGCTGCCTCTGAATGTAGAATTCATCAAATGCCTAAAATGCATCAATGACAAAAATATAGTCTTCATTAATTTATATTGTTTTACATGAAAATTTAAATATCAGTAATTCATAAGATAATAAAATTATTATTCATGAGAATATTAAATAGGAAAATTAGTACACCTTCCCTGAATAACACCTGAAGATTGCTATAAATGGCATTGGTCTCGTGAAATAGACAATTGTAGAAGTGCTATACAATAAACATATCATAATTTAGTATAGTGTGATAAGAATAAACCAATCTTACGAAAATGATAAACAACCTAATACATATAATAGCAGAAAAAACCAAGTTCATGTAAATACCATTTACAATCATTTGAAGCCTAATTAGTAAACCATGTGATGGTTAAAAAATCGTACCTTAGAAAGAAGAGCCTTAATTTTTAGACATTAAATCCAACTCCAACATCCTCACTAATCAGCCATGGATTCCACATGATGAGGGGTCTACACTATCATTGTATGTATGATTTGAAAGAAAATTGTAAATAATACAAACACACACGATAAATCTACTATTAATAGCAAAATAACTAAGATGTAATGGTTGGATCTACAACAACATATCTAACAACTACTTTAATAGGTAAGTAATGCAATTCAAAAGTCACAATCATATACATTAAGGTATACCCCACGACTATTTTTTTCACCAGGATAAAACATGAAGCCTTAGAAGTGTTACCTTACAAATGTAAAAATAACATTTTTTTCATCGATATTTCAGAAGGATTGCACCAACATCTGGAAATATGGCTTTAACTCTCTAACAATCAAATTAATTATTGTAGGCTCCCTTGCTACTTAGAGACCCCTAGAAAAGAAAGTTAAATGATAAATAAACATAAATAATCAAGAAACATAACCAAATACCCAAATATTATGAATATAATAACAGAAGAACAAACTACATAAAAAAAATTGAAAAATACACTCAAAGATAGTTAGAACAAACAATTTAAACAAAAAAAAAACAACCTAAAAAAATATTACAATATCAACTCATAATAATGATAGTTTCCAAAATACAAAATCATAGTTTCCAAATTACAAAATGTTATCAATCTCTAAAATTTGGTATGGAACACAAACTTTTATTATTTAATATTTAATAGATTATCATTATTATATAACGAAAATATCCCTAAATCATTGGAATTTAATTATATTCTTGGATAATATGAATATGATTATATCCTAAATAATAACAATCTTATTATATATCTTAATAATAGCAATCTTATTATATCCCTTAATAATAGGGATATTATTATGTCTTTGATTGACAACATTTTATTAATATAGATGTTACCATAAAAGTCATAATAAAGGTAACAGTAACAACAACGTAACTATTTGATTGACAGTTACTTAAAATAAAATAAACTTATTTTAAAAAAGTTATAATCAACTAGAAATGCAAAGCAGTGCAAGAATAAAAAGTTAGAATAAAATACATATAATTGATAATAATAAAAAAATAAAGACATATTTTTTTAATGAATAACCAATTGATTCGTACCGTAAGAAAACAATTTCTCAATCAAAAATAGTTAAAGACATATGGTTTTTGCCACAACTTAAAATAGAATTCCAAAAAATCTCAAAAAATCACAAACAAAATCCCAACAAATAATGACACAATAGCAAACATTATCAAAAAACGATTTAACTTGTTTTAGGTAATCAATATTCAACTCCTATCATAAGAACCAAAATACAAAAAAAAGTTTTATCAAACATACAACTACAAAGCACAAATGATCGAAAGGTTAAAAAAATGATGTTAAGGTACCTTAACAAATCCTAAATTATGAAATACATATCAAAAGACCACAAACCAAAAAATAGAAAACACCAACTCAAATGTAACAACCAAAATACCAAAAACTAATATTTATTCAGCATTTCAACCATAAATCACAACTAATCCAGATATCATAATAAAAAAACCATGATAATGGTTCAAGTAAATTGGGTTAAAAGAACATCTAACCTTATAATCTCAGCTTGTCAACTGCGAATGCTTTAGTAACGAATGTCTAAACTTATTTTCGCAGCTTGTGATTTGTAAACCCTTCCAAAATGTGAGTATATACCACGTACCAACTAAAATTGACAATAAAAATTAAAAGCATAAGAAAAATTAAGAAAATAAAACCTCAAATGCTAAAAAAAATACCTTTTTCGATAACACTATACCATTGTATTATTCTTGGATGAATAAAGTCCTGCACCGAAAACGTAACAAAAAAAAAAACTTACAGAATGTCACGGACACAAAACAAAATATGTAAACTAAGAGCAGAAGAAGAATGCAGAATAATAGATCAAAACCCTAAACAATATACCAACAAAACCCAAACAAAACCACAAACCCTGAGACGGTAAACACCAAATAAAACCATAATCGAAAATGTAAACACCAAGTAAAACTATAATCGAAAATGTAAACACCAAGTAAAACCACAATCGAAAAACCATAATAAAAAAGCAAATAATCGAAAAACCTAGTGTTGGAAGAAATGGGGTTAAGAAACATCTAACCGTTTCGTGACCTCTAAATCTTTCAATGGAAACCTCGTAACTTTTAGGAAGTATAGATGGTTGTTCATCAAGTTTTTCATCTAGATTCTGGTAGAGAAGAAAGAAAAAGGGAAATACAGAGCCACGAAACAGAGAAAAGAAATAATGGGGAAAGGAGCGAGAATGAACCATTTGCATTTGAAACCCTTTTCTCATACATTTGAATTAAGAGCCCAATTACGTCTATCAACTGCGGTTCGTGCTTCTGCCGTTTACGTCATATCACAAAACTATGGAAAAGACAAAATTGCCATTAAAGATGCACATCTTCAAAACTAAAGCAGGGGGTACATTAGTAAAGCAGCAATGCCACCAATACAATGACGAAAAGACCATGACTGAGGACAACTGTTCAGATAAGAGAATGGGTATAAATGGAACAATAAAAATGGAAATGACTTAAAACCCATATATTTGGACAGCTGTCAAGAAATTAAATATGAGTATTTGGATAATATTCCTACCAGTTTGGATTCTTATATTTATAGTAGATTTCTAATGTTAAAAATACAAGTATTTAATCATTTTATTATTTTTATTCAAGAGTAAATGTCTGTCACATATTAAAATATATGTTATTACAGTCATTTAAAATTATAATCATGATATAATAGCAAATTGTAACCATGAAAAGAAATTGGCTCAAATAAAATTTTCAATTTGGCCGTCCTAACAAAACTTTCACATTTTATTCCTCTAGAAATTTTTATTTTCCTCTTTGATATATGTTATTTACTAGTATCTATTAAGTAATAAGTTTTTGGTTATGTCAAATACTTACATAGGATTAAAATATGTTTTTTTACTTAAATAATCTTAGTCTGCAATAAATTCTTAAATTTTGTTTTTGGTCCTTAATTAAAATAAGTTCATTGACGTGTTAGTCCTGTTTAATCATTGATGTAATAGCTTAACAAATCACTTATCACGTAATAGATGGTAGAGCCTAAGAATAAATATTGTAGAAAATCAAAAGTATATTCTTTTATTGAAAATAAAAAGCAAATTCCAAAAAGTGTTTTCGTGACAAAAAATTTAAACAGATAAATTATATTTCTTTTGTAAAAAGTATTTCTAAAACAAAGTAATAATACTAAAAACAATAAAATTATATTTAGTAATAGTAATATATTACAAGTTATAGATAAATTATGTATACTTACATGAAAGTAATATAATTGTCTTAATAAATAAACGTAATTTATAACGATTTAACAATTAGATTATAATTTTGTCCGAACATAATTTATTTTAATTGATCTTCGGTCTTCACTACATTTAAAAAAGATGCATCAAGCTGTAATTTTAATTCAATTAATCCTTAAACTTTATTGCTTTTATAAATAAACAAAAATATTAATTTTCAAACTTATTTGAAAAATTGTAAATATTAATAAAAAATAGTATTATTTATAATTATTTATCTCCGGTATGTTTAACACTTTTATTAATTCAGGATATACAGATTTTTAATCTTATTTTCAAAACTATAAACTAAAATTTTAAAAGATACTGTTGTAATACAATTAAACCCTTAGTTAAAAGTAAAATAATTCCGCATAAATAATTTAGGTGTCTTTCTCAAATAAAAATATTAATAAAATCAAATAAATATTTTAATTATTATTATTTTTATTTCTAATTCTTCCTTTTATTCTTTTTTTTATTACATAAAACACGGGAAGAAGAAAAATGAAAAAAACATCGACATATCTTATATGTAAGAGATGTAATTCAAACTTATTAAAAAACTATTATAAATATTAAATAAACAATTGTCTTATTAATAATTACTTATGCAAATTATTACCTTTATTCTTTAAAATTATAAACTAAAATTTTAAAAGATACGCAATCAACAAATTTAGTTAAAGTAAAATCATTCTATAAACAATTTAATTTTTTTTTTTCAAATAAAAATTTGTAAAAACCAAATGAAATATTTATATGCTATTTTCTTTATTTCTAAAATTTTTATTGTATTTTATTGCATAAAAATGAGTCACAAAGGAGAAGAAAAGTGCGAAGAACAAACATTGACACTCTGGTAAGAAATTTAATTCAAACTTATTTAAAAAACTATTATATTATTGAAATTATTTATTTGAGTGTATCTAATACTTCTATTAGTTTAGGACATACATACTCATAATATTATTCTTCAAAATTATAAATTAAAATTTTAAAAGATATCATTATAATAAATCAACAAATTTGTTTAGTTAAAGTAAAATAATTCTGCATAAATAATTTAAGTGTCTTTTTTCAAATAAAAATATTTTAAAAAATTAAATAAACATTTTAATTGCATTGTTATTTTCTTTATTTTTAAATTATTATTTTTGTTGTATTTTATTACATAACAAATGAAGAAAAAGAAAATAGAAGAAAACATTGACATCCGATAAGAAATTTAATTCAAACATATTTAGAAAATTATTTATAAATATCGATAAACAATTATATTATTAATAATTATTTATTTTAGTATGTCTAATACGACTGTTGGTGTAGAAGATACAGATTCTTATTTTTATTTTTGAAAATTATAAATTAAAATTTATAAAACTAATACGGTTATGATACAATCAACAAATTCAGTTAAACTAAACTAATCTTGAATAAAAATTTTAAGCATCTATTTTCAAATAAAAAAATTTGTAAAAATCAAATGAATCTTTTAATTATTATTTTCTTTATTTTTAAATTCTTGTTTTTATTGTATTTTATTACACAAGAAACCATAGTAAGAGGAAGAAAATTGAAAAAAATATTGACATCTCAGGTAAAAAATTTAATTCAAACTTATTTAAAAAGCTATTTATAAATATTAATAAACAATTATATCATTAACAATTAATTATGTGAATATGTCTACTACTTCTATTAGTTTAGGATATACATATTCTTACTCTTATTTTTAAAATTGTAAACTAAAAATTGAAAAGATACTGATACAATCAAAACATTCAGTTGAGGTAAAATAATTTTGTATAAACAATTTAAGCATTTCCTCTCAAATAAATCAAATGAATCTTTTAATTGTTATTTTCTTAATTTCTAAATTCTTGTTTTGATTGTATTTTATTGTATAAAAAATGAGTCACAGTAAGGAGCAGAGAAATGAAAAAAAAAACATTGACAAAAATGAGATAAGAAATATAATTCAAATTTATTTAAGAAAAATATTTATAAATATTAATAAACAATTGTATTATTAATAATTATTTATATGAGTACGTCTAATACTTCTACTAATATAGGACACACAGTTTTGTAATATATGTTTTTTACGTACTATAAGATTGTGTATATAATATGTGTTTCTTTATAAATTATGAGATTTTGTGCGTAATATATGTATTTGTATGTGTTATAAGATTGTGTGTACTATGAGACTTTGTACATAATATATGTTATATTATGTTTTGTACGTACTATATAAGTTTTTTACCTAAGATAAGATTGTATATTTAATTTATATAATGAATCCTTTTACTTATTTTTATTGCATTATTAACAATGTTGATGCACATATTTATTTTAATTGTTTGAAAGGTGGATATAATAAATTAGAGACTAGTCATAACATATCTGATCAAAGTGATATTTATAATAATATAATAAATATTAATTGTGTAATTAATTATATGTGATGTGATGATTTTTTACTCACATAAGCTTTCTTACATCTATATGATTAATTATGGTGAAATATTGGATTATATTTCTCGAATTGTCCATAACAATTGTAAAAAAAGGAACATAGTCTAATAGTTTTATCATTCTATAATTTATCATTTGATTATATGAGTCTAACTGAGTAAGACTTTAGTCCACAAACAAGTTTTATATTAATATATTCATTCGTTAAAAAGTGTGTTTGCTACAGTAAAACATGATAATATAATAGTTTTATCATTTGGTTATATGAGTCTCATTGAGTAAGATTTTAACCCATAAACAAGTTTTATGTCATTAGATTAATTTAATAACACATGTGTTTGTATCGATAAAACATAATAGTTTTATAATTTGGTTATATAAGTCTAATTGAGTAAGACTTTAGTCCATAGGCAAGTTTTGTCTGTGTCACTAGGTTCATTCATTAAGACTTGTGCTTGCATTTATAAAACATGATAGTTATGACGCTAATTGAATAAGCATTTAGTCCACAAGCAAGTTTTATGTCACTAGATTCATGCATTCTTATATGTTTGTATTGGTAAAACATGATGTTTGTTATAGTCTCAAACTATGATGATGAACATGTATTTTAAAAATTTGTAGTTTTTCAATATGTGAATATTTCTAATATCCATTATTGTATTTCCAAACTAAAAGGGGGATAATTATAAGTTTTGGAAGGAGAAATTTATTCTCCATTTGGGTTAGATGGACATTGATTATGCTATTAGAAAAATAGAATCATCGATATTATTGAGACCAACACTCTAGATGTTGTTGATCACTCTAGATGTTGTTCATCTCTATGAAGAGTGAGAGAGGTTAAATTGTCACCTTGTGACGTTAATAAAGATCATCTTTTTGCTCGTATTCAAGGTTTTGTTGATCAACATGACAATGTGAGAAATTTACTAAAGGTTATTGATGAACAATTCATCACATTTGTTAAATCTCTTTGCCAACACTACTATCATGTATTTTTTTTCATCATTAAAGTTCACTAGGATTGAAGGAGTGTGTGATCACATCATGCGCATAAGGGACATTATGGCTCAATTGAAGGCCTTAGAGGTTACCATGTCTGATTCCCTTATAGTACATTATATTTGTATATTTTACCTCATCAATATGCAACTTTTAAAAGTACTTATGACACATATAAGGATAAATAGTCTATTAATGAATTAGTGACCTTGTGTGTTTACGAAGAAGAAAGATTACTAATAGAGGAAGGAGAGATGGTAAACTTGACTACTTCTGTTAAGAATAAGAATAATCAGGTTAATTAGAAGGGAAAGATGTTTACTAAGTCAGTTATAAAGAAGAAGTCCAAGTGTTTCTCCTATCAAGAAAAGAAGGGACAAATGAAAAAGGATTTCCCCAAAGTTTAAGAATTGGCTAGAGAAGAAAGGTAATTATTTTGCTTTGTTTGTTATGAATCTAACATGACTAGTATTAATCATAACACATGGTGGATTAATTCTTAAACTACAATCCATGTTTGTAATACCATATATGGTATGCAAAACATAAGGAGACCAATGAGAAATGAATATTACTTCTATTCAAGAAGTAAGATGAGTTGATATGTGGAGGCATTGGGACATGCAATTTAGTTCTAAGTGGTGGTTCTATTTTGTGTTTAGAAAATGTCTTTGTTGTAAGATCCGAGAAATTTAATTAATTAATTAATTAATAAATGCGGGTAGTGAGAGACTTTATGACAATTAATGCTAGTTCACATGATGTGGAATAATATTAGTTTAAGTGGTTGAAAATACTTGATTGTGTTAAGAGAGTACTTATGTATGTCATTTGTGTGTTATTTTAACCTGATTATTCTTATTTTATATATATATATATATATATGTATATATATATATATATATATATATGTATATATATATATATATATATATATATATATATATATA
>Ga0214544_1012227_pt1 | contig 11332 bp, 8 predicted proteins | sample CNSS3metaG_FD_160074 | JGI IMG/M metagenome (GOLD analysis project Ga0214544, IMG submission 160074) | Root nodule microbial communities from cowpea collected in UCLA plant growth center, Los Angeles, California, USA - CNSS3 | ecosystem: Host-associated > Plants > Roots > Nodule | place: USA...
AAAGAGCCTTTGTGTTCTATTCCAAGCCGATTTGCTTGAGGTTTAAAAGAGCCTTTGTGTTCTATTCCAAGCCGATTTGCTTGAGGTTTAAAAGAGCCTTTGTGTTCTATTCCAAGCCAATTTGCTTTAGGTTTAAAAGAGCCTTTGTGTTCTATTCCAAGCCGATTTGTTTGAGGTTTAAAAGAGCCTTTGTGTTCTATTCCAAGCCGATTGGTTTGAGGTTTAAAAGAGCCTTTGTGTTCTATTCCAAGCCGAGTTGCTTGAGGTTTAGAAGAAGTATAGAAATTGGCTAAGTTGTTGTGACGGAGAGCTCGGTTTATAACCGAGGTCAGAGGTAGTAGAAGTGTAGATATTGGCTAAGAGAGATTAGTTAAATTGGGATGACTGAGAGCTTGGTTTATTACCGAGACATATGTTAGTGGAAGTGTAGAAATTGGTTAGAAGAAATTGGCTAAGAGCTCGGTTTATAACCGAGGTCAAAGCTAGTAGAAGTGTAGATAATAGCTAGGAGAGATTGGCTAAACTGGTGTGACTGAGAGCTCGGTTTATAACCGAGGTCAGAGGTAGTAGAAGTGTAGATATTGGCTAAGAGAGATTAGCTAAATTGGGATGACTGAGAGCTCGGTTTATTACCGAGACATATGTTAGTGGAAGTGTAGAAATTGGTTAGAAGAAATTGGCTAAGAGTTCAGTTTATAACCGAGGTCAAAGCTAGTAGAAGTGTAGATATTAGCTAGCAGGGACTGGCTAAACTGGTATGACCGAGAGCTTGGTTTGTAATCAAGATTATAGGGCATTGAAATCGGTTAAGGGTGTAGTTTAGAACAGTTAGCAATCGAGATTATTTAAGAGTTGGTTAAATTAAGATTGGTTGTACGATTTAGAAGTAAGTAATTTTTGATTATCAAGTTGAAAGTTCAAGGAAAGAAATAAGCGAGGGACTTAACAGTAAGATATGGAGAAATAAGGCTAAATACTAAAATGTTGAGAATATTTGTTCGCGATGTTAAATAAATAGTCTAGTGAGAAGTAGCAAAATATAAAAGCCAGGTTCAAAAGGGGATACAAAAAATAAGCCGAGATACAAAATATGGAGTCTCAGTCGTCGGCATCCACTAGTTGTCCGTTGACCACGGATTTAGAGATGTCCGCTGGAGATAAATCTGCATCGGGGTAGAGAACACGGACTTGATCAAGGGCAAGTTGGAATCCCATGTTCAAGGAGGAACCGATTTGGTCTTTGAGAAGTTCTGAGATGTTAAGAAGATCTTTTTCTTTGAAAATCCAGCTTTTCTTCTCGGCTTCTAGAGTTTTTAGCTGGTTATGTAAATCAGGAGGCAATTCGTCCTTTTTCTTTACTTGGTTTGTTAGCTCGGCAACTTCACTGGTCAGGCGAGAGGTTTCAGTTTGGGAAAGCGCCAAGGCTTGATCTTTTTGTTCTAAGTCAAGGGATTTCTGAGTGGATTAGAGGTTGAATTGGTCCATCAGCATGAAACTGGATGCTTCGGCTTTATGGAGATTAGCTAGGATACTCTCGTGCAGAGTTTTGAGGTCTTGGGTCCTTAACAGGTTGATATCGTGACGGAGATAGTTGTGCTTCCTACCATGCTGAGAATGAAGGAACTGGGGGTGCCAAAAGCTCATCTCGGTGTCGTCCCACTGTCTGATGAGGAGCCAACTAAATTTGCAAGGTTGAGTGTTGCGAGGTGGCTTCAATTACCTTTTTGCCTCGGGATTTGAATTTTCTGGTCAAGGGCTCGAGATCGGGTTCCGATGTCTCTTCATGAAGTTCGATACGAGGAGGGGGTGCAGAAGGACTAGCACCGGGTGTTGTTGTTTTTTGCTTCTTGAGTTGGCGAGCTCGTTTTAACATATCTTCATGAGACATTGCCATTAGGCTCTCTGCAAAAATAAGTAGAATTGGTTAAGAGGGAGGTGATGTTAAGTGCAAAATAATAAAAGGACAATAGTAAAGTAAGTACTGATGTGGAATTTTAGATCCACCACTCGGAACTCCAGCTCTAATAATTTTTGAGTATCAAAAATAACATCCAGTTGTTCCAGCATCAAGCAGTCTTTTTTCTCAGAAGGGTCCAGGTCTTCTAATTGCCGAGGGGATTGAAGGTTGGGCGATTGGCACCAATATAAGGGGAAGCCTTCTAGGAGGGAAGGGCTGTGATCGGGGGCGACTATTTTTATGAAAATACCCTTGAAACGCTTGTAAGAAGAGTTGTATAAGGTTAGGAGAGCTCGGTCACTAACTCCACTAAGGGAGACTAATAGTTGTTTATGGGGAGCTCGTAATTCGAAGAAGTAAAGAAACATGCTGCTTGAGGGAGTAATTCCGAAGTGGGTGCATAGAATTTGAAAAGCGCGAATAAAAGCCCAGCTGTTAGGGTGTAGTTGGCATGGAGAAACGTTCAGAATGGTGAGGAGTTCTTTTTCGAAGGTATTGAAAGGGAGTCGTAAACCTAGCTTCTCGAATAAAGTAACATACATATAAGTAAATTTTTGAGGGGAAATGGGAAATAAATTGTCATCTCTGCAAATAGGTTCATCACCATCGCAGGCAATAACGGTTACATCAGTTTCATTGCTTTTACACAAGGTTTGGTGGCGTCTGAAAGCCCTAATCCTAGTGAGGGTAGTCATGGATGAGGTTTCCATGCGTAAGGCCAGAGGGGCCCAGGAATAGAGGACATTATAGTGGGTGTTCATGGAGGGCGGTTACAGTGGCGGCGTGGTAAGGGGTTTTTCAAAGTAAGCTATGGATAATCAGGGAAGGAGGAAAATACAATCGCAAAGCTAAAACACAGTACAAAAACAGAGATAATGCATAGAAGCAAGCAAAGGGAGCAAGGGGACAAGCATGAAATTTGAAGGAGAAAGAAGAAATACCTGGAAAAAGGAAATGGCGGTTGAGAAAGGATACGTGGGAGTCGAAGGAGCATGAGTGCAATGAGTGAGAAGATGAAGGGATGGTTGGGGTTGCGTAGGTTAAAGAGGAAGATGAGTGACGTTTGATATTCAAAAAGGAGGGGAAAATAGGACCGTTGGATGAGTTACACGTGGTTGCAAAAATGCAGGGAACAATTATGATTTTACGGGAAGTGGTGAAGAGCAGTTATTAACAAGACAACTTCTGCTCTCCTCGTTCTGGAAACGAGAAAGTGCAGAAGTTGGAGAGTTGTGTACTGGTCCAGAGAAAGTGGTTCGATTTTAGGCCGAGATGATAGTTAAGAGAATTTAGTTAGGCAAGACAAATTTTTGGCATATAGCAGATCGGGAGTAGTAGATCGGGGCATCACCGAGGGGGAGAATAGTAACTGAATTGAATTTCGTGTTTGGCGGGATTTTGGGGATTAATAAAGGTTGTTATTATATTTAGAGATATTTTAGGAGAAAAAGATAATTTTATTTTGTATTATTTGTAGAATCTAGTATTTGTAACTAATTATTCTATAAATAAGAAGATTACTCCCATGGTCAAGGGATGAAAAGTTTTTTGACCTAAATAAGTCTTAAACACTTTCTCTTTGTTTTGGCGAAGAATGATCTAGTATTTTTCTGAACCAGAACATTTTGGCGAAGAATTATCTAGTATTTTTCTGAACCAGAACAATTCAATATTAGAAGGATGGTTGTTTCTTTGATATCAAATATTTTGAAATAAATTATAATTGTTTACATTTTAAATTAGAATACCAAATAAAATTTCATCAGAACTAAAACATTTATTAAATTTGCAAACTGCAAACATTAATGAAACCTAGTTGATAAAATTTAAAAATATTTAAAAAAAAATAAAGGAAAGCAAATATTCAAATTAAAATATATTTTAAATGTTTGTTTACTTCAATTTTTTAAATTCTAATGAATCTCTTTTTTTATACACTAATAAAAATGATAATACATCACTTAATCAAAATGACACAAATAACAAATAATAAACATAATAAAAAAAATTTAACATGGATATTGTATCTTTTGAACTTCAATATATGTTGGATGGTAATAAAAAAATTTCATGGCAATTACATTAAATTTTGATATTGTAATAAATAAAAGTTATTTATACAATCATAGTGAAAAATTACAGTATAATTGATATAATGAGTTAGAAAATAAAAAATAATTAGATAAAATATACTGAAATAGTATTCTACATGATGAAAATAAACAACAAATAAAAATGCTAAAAAATTAACAAATGTATGTCTTAGAAACTATTGAAAGAAATCGCACAAAGGAAAACAATGTAGAATTAAGGGTATGATAAGATGAAAAATACCTTAGACATCTAAGAACACTTTTCAAATATCAACATATATACTCAATTGTTGAGAAATAATTGTTTTAGCGAAAAAAAGAGTTCTTCAAATGAAACAAAAATTAATAAAAATAAGTAAAGAATTTTTTTTTATGTTACCTAGTAAATGAAAGGTTTATGCTATTAAATACTTAAATTGAGAGTATTAAACATACTCAAGTGAAAGGAAAATATACAATAAATAAAAATATTAAAAAAATAATATAAATATTCAAATATGAGACATAAAATTTTTTTAATTGACATACATCATTTTAACATAATTACATAAATGTTATGATAAGATGAAAAATATATTGGATATGCGAATGAGTTTCATGACAAACCAAAGAATTAGAAGAAATAAAAAATTGGAATAAAAAAAAAAAAAAATATATATATATATATATATATATATATATATATATATAGGGTTACTTAATTAATTGTGAATATTTTAATAATTTAAATAATGACGGAGATATGGCGGGGACGGGTATTATGGCGGGGATATGTACATCCCCATAATCATCCTCATACCCAATTGAAAAAATCGAGATTCCCCCTACCCATACCCAGTCAATGTGGGGATTTCCCATCAAAACAAGGACGGGTTCGGGCAATACCCACGGGACGAGTTTATTTGTCATCTCTAGTCATAGACAAACTTTCCACTCATATTCACTCAAATCATACCATCTTTTCATTCAATCCAAACAATATCCTCTTTACCTGCAAATCAACTCAAATCAATGCAAATTCACTCCCTCAAATCCACACATCAATCTAAACACAAACACAGCATTAGAGATAAAAAAAAAAAATCAGATGAGGGTGATGATTATCCTTCCCTTTCTTTTTATTATTACTTTACTTTAGTATTATTTTATAGGAAAATGATATTTTAACCCACATTTTTTGACCCTTAACCCACCAGTCTCATCATCCTTAGATCATCTATTTTAATCTTTTGTAGTGATGTGATGATCTAAGGGTGATAAGAGTGGTAGGTTAAAAGTGGATCAAAAAAAGTGGATTAAAGTACCATTATCCTATTTTATATATATTCCATACGTTACAATGCTCATAGGTACCCTGTACCTCAAAATACATTTTCCAATTTTAGAGAAGTCAAACTAAAAAAAGCTAATTATTATATATATGGAATCATTTGTGAATTTTTTTTGGAAAATGATTTTTTGACTACTAAATTTTGACAACTTTCTCTTACAACTTTAGGTGAAATCTTCTAAAATGGTTTTACATTTTTTTATTTTCTCATTTTCAATATTTCAAAATCACTTAAAAAATGACACCTCATATTTAAAGAGAAAGTTGTCCAAATTTAATAGTCAAAATATAATTGTCTTTTTTATGTTTAAATAATATAACACATTCTATATCCTTTCCTTTTACTCAAGTGAGAATGAGTTGTTGTGGATAGCAAAGTTTTACAAAGAAAGAAAGCACAGATAACTAGTAAGCTTTTGAATTTGTAAACTAACAGATTTGAAATGTGTTTTGTAAATTTCCAATTTTAGATGACGAACTTGTTTGCTCTTGAATTTTGTAAGTTTTGTATTTTTATGGGGTAGGACGTTAAATCGAGTAAAAATTTAGATCTATGCAGAGATAGAGAACAACTCTTCCCTCTGGCTTCAAGTTTGACATATGAAGACGTGAATTGGTGAAATGTCTTTGGAAGTAAGCGCTGTGTTCCACTTTTGGGGAAGTTCCCTCCTTCACAAGAAAAAGGTCAAGTCTTACTTCTGTCATCGCTGACACTTGTCATACACCCTTAACTTCAATCACCCTCACCCTCACTTTCAACGGTCAAATACTCCTTTTCCATCTTCACACTTTTACTGTATGCTCCTTTTATTTCTTAAATTTATGTTTGACCCCACATAAGCTATAACTAGGAACTGAAAATACCAAAAACAAAACATCGGTAACTCGGTTTCAATTTCTTCAGAAGTTGAACACACTATCACTGGACATAACATACATACACGTACATAAGCGTGGTAGCAATAAGGTTTCTAAGGTGTCTCAAATGAGTGTGTGCTTCTAAGAAATAAAACACTACTGAAATAAAACATGGGATACCCCAAATTAGTTGGAGTCTTAGAGTTGACCAAATGAGTGAGCAAGATAAGCGAGTGCTCCTACAAGGGGTGAGTTAATGTATGTGGCTGGCTCTGATTGCTCATAATCTGACCGTTCATCTGGGAACCTATCATGTTGGTCCGGTCCACCAACAATAGCCCCCACTAGAATGTTTGGGTTGGGGGACTGTGAATTCATCACACCGAAGCCTGCACGACATTGGATCTTTCCAGGGTGTACACCAATGGACGGTAGAGATGAACCCCTGTGGTGTATCCTTCTTGGGTACCTTGGACCATACCCCACCATGTACGACATCTTTAAGGGGTTGTCTCCAAGCAAGTAATCCACCTGCAAATACAATAATTAAAATAATCAACTTTAATTAACAACACCATCACACTTTTTAAGACACATTTTAGATGCTTCTAGTTTTTCTTTTTTCTTTTTTCCCAACCTGTTTCTTAGCTATTGACCGAAGCCTCTTTGGTGTTACTGCGATTCCACCACAGTTAACAACCGTATGAGCTGAGGTTAAGTATTTGGCGTATGTTAGCAGCAGGAAGGAGGTGGATGTGACATATTGCATGTTGCTATCACTCATCTTGAAAAGAAGACCACCTAGTATAACAAGAAAGTAACCGTTACAATTTGGACCACAGAGACATGTTTCCACTGGGAGCGAGTAAAAATGAACTTCACCTGGTGTATACTGGGTGGAAGAGAAAGAGGTCCCAGGAATTAGGGAACAAACGAAATTGTCCGCATGGCCCTTGTAGTCATGGAGGGATTGTACCCTTTGAACCAGGAATTCCTAAAACCAAGAAAACAAAACTATAAATTTGAAAACATTATGTTTCTAGTTTTGTTTGCAGTACAGTGAAGGATAGAAACCTTGGAAAGAAGTATTCTCGCTCCAGCATGCTTGTTATCCCACCCAAAGGTGTTGTCAAACTCTGCAGCTCCAAGGATCTGGCCATTAACTTTAATGTAGTTTAGGTACATCGGATTCTTTGTAGCCTTGTGCAGCCAGGCAGCACCCCACAACAGCTCATCCTACAATATTATTCACCAAAACAATTTGAGTAATGAGTATGTCTCTCCTCTTGCTAAACTGAACATCCCTTAAAAGTTGAAAGCTTACCTGATAACCAGAGTAAGAGCAGTAGAAGGGACACACAAAGGGTTTCAAGGCATTGCTGTAGGACCCCCTGTACTTATCAGCAAACTGGAATACCTAAACCCACAAACAAAATACAGTGTTCAGATTTAGTGGAGAGCAATTTTCTCTACTGAAAATTGCTTCTGAAAACTGAATCAAAGGCTTACCCTGATGGCCCTTCTAGCTAAAACTTTTGAGTATGTAGGGTCAGTTCTTCTAAAAACCAGAGAAGCAGCTGCAAGAGCTGCAGCAGTTTCCGCGGCAACTTCTGAACCAGGTGTGTTTGCATCTATTTTGAACACGCTTCTTGGAGTGTCCATGTCCTCTGGTCTCTCCCAACAAGAATGGTCCTTCTTAGCATCCCCCACCTGCAAAGCCAATCCAAACCAAGATCAGAATTTAAACTCTACCTGAAGAAGACTAACTAACTCCATTTTTATACCAAAATCAAAAAGGTAAAATACACAAAAATTAAATGAATGAACTTTGAAAAGGGTACGTGTTAGTTGATTTCAGCAAGAGTGTGGCAGAACTGACCTGAACATAAATGGTGTTAGGATGTGCAGTAGCTTTGAGAAGATAATCAGTGGCCCAGCGAATGGCCACTCTGGCATTCTGCAACTCACCTTTCATAAGCCCACCAAACTCAATGACGCTCCATGAGAGCATGGTGGTGGTGAAGGCCATGGGGAAGCCAAATTTGACATTGTCCCCAGCATCATAGTACCCTCCAACCAAATCAACCTGCATTCATGTGAACTCTAAAATAAGCAAACAAAAACACCAAAAAAAAAAAAAAAAAAAAAAAAGAAACATGGCAATGTTAGAGTTGGCATGACTATGAGATGGTTAGATATACACATACACGCATGGCTGCGCCATCAGAAAGACCAGAGTCCCTCCTCCAAGACATTCTCTGGTTAGGAGGGAGCTTCCCTGACCTCTGGCCTTCGAAGAAGAGAATGGATTTGGTGAGAGCATCTCTGTAGTTATGAGTGGCAAAACGAGGGTGGCGATGGTGAATGGGGTGATTGTAAGCATTGGCATGTAGAAGAAAAACAGAGAGAAGGGAAAGGAGAATGGTGAGGGAAAGGGAGAAGAAAGTCATTTTGAAGAGGCAATGTGAAACGACCAAACAGCAACCTGCAGTTCGCACTGCGAAGAGTGTGTGCTGTTTCGATGTTCAATCTCTGATTTTTATAAAGCAAAAGCTGCTGCGGCCTCTCTAACGTCCTGCTTCGTTACAATACAACAATTATTAGGTCCACATCCTCCTCCTATAACAACAGTCTTATGTTTTGCCTTTTCTTTTATTTTCATTTTTTTCAACAATAACTAATCAAGCCTATTTTAAAGTAAAATTTTTGACAAAAAAGTTTTAGAAATATAATAAAACTCCATTTCCTGCTTTTTATTTTTTAATTTAAAAAATATTACTCGAGAACAGAGAAAGAATGAAAAGGAATAGAGAGAAAACGATTTGCTTGTAGAGGGAAGGGAAAATGGACCCTCTATTCTTGTTCTGGTAACAGTTGAAAAAAGGAACAAAGGAAAGAAGAAAGAAAAGAAAAAAATCAAATGAACAAAAATGACAGAATTAGATATAGATTAAGAGGTTACAGAGAAACCAGCAGCAGAAGATCTCTATATTTAAAGAGGGAAGTAAATAATTGTTTCTCTTCCCATATTTTGGAACATTAACTTTGAAATTATAAGTCTGGAACCTACGACCAATGTTAACCTCCTAACTTTGAAGAGCAAAGTAGGGAAAGAGTGAGTTGAAAGAATACATTATCTTTATTTTACACATTTTAATATTGAAGATACTTTTGTTAATTTATATGATTTTATTTTCTTATCTTTTCTACTTCTTTTTTCTTTTCTTTTTTCTTTCTTTTTTCCCTAACCGTCTTTCCTCTGAACTAAAAAAAAGAAGTAGAAAAACATGAAGAAAAATTAGACAAGTCATTTTTTTAAGAATAGAGTATCAGATGTATTGCTATTTTTTAACATTGTCAACTTATTGAAAATCATTCTTAGTATGATTTCGAAAGTAGTTTATCCAAAAGATAGTACTTATTGTGGTAATTTATAATTTGTCAAGAAAAAGAGATAGTCAATATGGTTAATATATATATATATATATATATATATATATATATATATTAAATAATTATTATAAAAAATTATAAGAATGATATTTTGAATGATATTATTTTTAATGCTTGTATTTATTTATTTGGTAAGATTTAATTTAAAACGTTGGATTAGTGTTAGTGGCTTGAGTAAGATGTAGTGTGTATTAAACAATTAAATTATTTATGCTAATGATATGATATATTTATGTTTCTTTTATTTTGTTTTCAAATCACTCGTATGGAAATTTTAGCTGTGAAGATTCGACGAAAGTTGTTATATTGATATTGTTTGCATAGATGCAAATAATTATCTTGAGTTGATAAGTTTAAATTTTGAGTCATATGTTAATATATAATGAATATGTTTAATATATATCTTTTGAAAGTAACTGAGTCATGAATCAAGTTAATTTATATATATATATATGATAACAAAATTAATATGATGTTTTAAAATCGGAATGACCTATATTCTTATATTAATTTTAGGTGATATTAGTTGACTAATTGACCTTTGTATTTTGTATTTATGATTAGAGATGATAATGGGATGCGGCATGGCGGGAATATGATAAGACAAGTTTCACTATTTCATACAATTTTCATGGAAAAAATCATTCCTCCTTTTTATATCCAAACTTAATTGAGTATCAAGTTTTTATCTCATCCTTATTCCTCCCTTGGTAACGAGTATATACCGTTAGAAAATGATTACTCAAATAATACTATTAATAATAAAAATATGAAAATAATATAATAATAATAATTAGAGCGATAATAATAGTGAAACATATATATAAATAATGAATATTAATCAGAGATCAACAATTATAATAACAATAATAAATAAAAGATAAAAGGTAAGAGTAGAAATATCCTGGGTTGAGGCACGCATAGCGCTATCTTTATAGAGAAAACGCTCCTCCTGCACAGGGCTAAACAAATACACAATCATATGTGTTTCTCTCCCAAGATACAACAACCTGTCAGATCGATCGAGTGCAGCGAAGGATCTCCAAACCTTATTAACACCACTGTCTTAAAGATAATATAGAAAAGAAAAGAAGAACACTTTTTAGAGAACTCTAGTGTTTATTGTTTCTGTTGTTGTTGTTGTATTCTTCCCCATACACCTAGGTGGTATTTATAGGTAGCAAAAGGAGACAAAGGAGTAAATGGTAATAAGAATATAGCCGTTAGCCATAAAAACCATTAACCCATAAATTAAAGGTCTATAAAAACATGAGTAACAGTAAGTTTTTTATTTTAATTATTTATTTTTTAAATTATAATAAAATATTTCCAACAATCCCCCACATAATTTAAAAAATAAAATAAAACAAAAAAATATATTATCTTTTTAAACAAAATATTGTAGTTCAGTGTAAGGAACCTTCCGGGTCTGACCCTTACACCTAGTGCTTATAAACTTCCACCCGAGAAAATGCAGAGACTTGATTGTCTTGGACTACATCTCCTGTGGCCGAGTTTTAGTAAATAACACATACAATATCGGTGTTCATTATAGGTTCTAATCAGTGGGTGCACGTTACGGCCTTGTGCATGTATCTTGTTTCATGAGTGTCACTTAGAGACTTGCCCATGTCTCACAAT
>Ga0214544_1012228_pt1 | contig 11329 bp, 13 predicted proteins | sample CNSS3metaG_FD_160074 | JGI IMG/M metagenome (GOLD analysis project Ga0214544, IMG submission 160074) | Root nodule microbial communities from cowpea collected in UCLA plant growth center, Los Angeles, California, USA - CNSS3 | ecosystem: Host-associated > Plants > Roots > Nodule | place: USA...
ATATATATATAAAAACTCAAAATATATATATATATATATATATATATATATATATATATATATATATATATAAAATGAATTTCACAAGTTAAGACCTTATTGTAAATTTATAGTGTGTTATTAACTATAAAGGCGATCTCATATCATCACATTTCACCAAAAAATACTTCCCAATTTTGATTTAAAGAAAGAAATTGTGAAAGGGGCATATTCTTGAAATTTTTATTAAAGAAAATATGAGCAATAACTTGTTTTTCACAAGACAAAATAAGAATACATCACACCGACATCTCAGTTTTTTCTTTTAAAATTTACAAAAGCATATCCGTTGTTTTAAAAATATTATCCTTTTTTATATTAAATCTTTTGAGTTTTAAATACATTATATTTACATTTCTTTTAATGCGAGAGAGCAGTTTAATGATAAAACGCACAAATATAAGTGTAATTTGAGAAAATATCAAAGAAATGTTATTATAATATACTAAAAGAAATGAATTTTTATATTATTATTATTATCTCGATATATTTATAACAATATATAAGATATAAGGTGATATACATTTTTTTTTATTTTCTTTTTCTTTCAAGATTATTTTCTTAATAATTAATTTTTAAATTAAAATAATTATTTATAATAAAAAAATTATTTTTTAATTTTATTATTTTAGTAATAATTTTTTGAAGTTGAATAATTGTCATAACTATACGAAGAGATACACCTCTTTGGTGTTAGTAATTTTGGGTCATGCATATATATGATACATAATTAAATGTGTTAGGGCCATTATTTATAAAGCCAAATAATAAAGTGATCTGACTAAATTAAAAGATTTGGCTAAAGGCATATGTCATGAAAATAAATATTGTGTAGAGACCACTTAGTAATTTCTAATTTGATGAGGGGCCAAATTAGAAATACTAAAACTTAAGCAATTCAGTTTATAAATGGTCATGGTCCCTTTCTGAGAGCACACAGAGTCATAACGTACTTTTCCTGCTCCTTTCTCCCTATCCCCATCAAGAGAGAAAATCCAAAGGGAAATAAAGGTGCTCTACAAGAGGAAGATCATTGTATCATTAGTGCTCTCTAATATTATCGTTATGGCCAATTCAGGTACACTTCCATTTATTTTTTACAGCATGATTATCAGTATGGGATATTGTTTATGATTGATTGTTAGAATCAATATTAGGATCATATTCTGCGTTTATGCTTTCATTTCATTTTTTTTTTCAAATTTTCCTTCTTAATAACTACTTTTAAATTTGAATAATCATTAATAAAAAATTTCTTTTTTAATTTACTATATCAGTAACTATTTTTTTAATTCAAATAATTAATCATTATAAAATAATTATTTATTTTTTACCATTTTTAGTAACTACTCTTTTAAATTTAAATAATCAGTCATAATAAAAAAATTATTTACAAAATATTACTTATAATATCCCATTTTCGCTGACATGTCTTGTTTGTTCCTTCTGCAGGAACAATTGGCGCCCACCGTGGGGCACGAGATAATACTTTACCACCCGCTTTCTCCGAAAATGGTTTCTACCCGCAGTAGAGCAGGAGTTAACAAGCAAGTTGAAGCAGGCCCCTCAGGACCTGCTAACATCACTCCGGATCTGGCCGCCATCCTAGACGGTCAAGCCAAGATGCAACAGGAGCTGGCTGACTTGAAGAAGCGCAGTGCTGATGAGATGAAAGCACTGCGACAGGAGAATTCTCGCCTTAGGCGAAAGATCGAAGCCGATCCCACTCAAAAGGGAAAGGCCAAGGAAACATCTGATGTCGTAGGGTCCCCAACTTTCCAACGTACTGAAAAGGAAAGCGAGTACAATCCTACCCCGCATACCTTCACCACCACCCAACAAACTTCCATCCTCTCAACCCATCCTACTCACTTCCACTCCACCCTCCCAGGAAATACTGCGGCTCCCACCCCCATCGCCACCCTGCCCACCACTTATATCCCACCCTACAACATGCCCACCACTCTACACACCACTCATATCCCCCCTACAACCCTCACAACCTGCCTACTACCCATATCCCTCCTCACAACTTCACCTCCTCACGCTTCGGGCATTCATTGATCGATTCAGTAAGGCTGCCCTTCGCACACCACACCTCAACCAAGAAATGATACTTCAATGCATGGCCCTCACTCTTCAACCCGACCCCTTCGCCAACAACGTTTACTTGCATCCACCTGCCTCCATGCATGAGTTGAAACTACGTGTCGCTGATTACGTCCGTATGGAGGAAATGCAAACTCTTCATAAAAAATTTTGCAATGATTACACACCCTCTACTGCCAACCCCACTCCACAACCTCCCTACCCTGATCCGAGACCTCGAGAACCTCGACAACCCCGCTTCACCAGATACGCCCCTCTCAATGTTCCCAGATCCCACCTCCTTGATGAAGCCTTACAGGCCGACCTCATCCCACCACCACGCAAGACGACCACTCCCTCCAACGCGGACATGACTAAATATTGTCGCTATCACCGAAACCACAGTCATACCACAGAGGAATGTAAAGCACTCCAAGATAAATTTGAAGAACTGGTTCGTGCTGGCCATTTCCGCCGCTTTGTTCGAAAAGATGACCACTCCTTCTGATCCCATCACCCTCCTCGTTCTGACCACCGACGCCCTCCCTGCGACCCTCGCCACGATAAATGCCCAAACCAATCCTCAAATCCCGACCCCCAACCAGCCCGCACCGATGTCACCCCCGCTAACCCTACCCTACGCTGCACTATCAACACCATCTCTGGTGGTTTTGCTAGTGGAGGATCCACCTCTTCCGCCAAGAAGAGACACCTCTGTCATATCCAATCCATCAACCACATAACCCACTCTCATCACAAACGTCGCATGCCCCCCATAACCTTCACGGACGACGATTTTCAAGGCCTCGATCACCAGCAAGATGACCCTATGGTCATCACCGTTGAAATAGTAAACTACGCAGTCAAGAAAGTCCTCATCGACCAAGGCAGCTCCGTCGACATCCTCTATTGGGCTACGTATCAGAAACTTCAACTCCCAGACACCGCCATGGTCCCATATGATGAACCAATATATGGCTTTTCTGGGGAAAAAGTTTCCACCTGCGGTTACATTGACCTTCATACCATCTTCCGCGATGGCGCCCAAACAAAGACAATTCCTATCCGCTTTCTCATTGTCGACGCACCTATATCTTATAATGTCCTCCTCGGTCGCCCTTCACTCAACACCCTTGGCGCTGTTGTCTCCATACCTCATCTGGCCATGAAGTTCCCCTCCCCATCTGGCGACATCCTCACCATTCATGGCGACCAACGCCTTGCCCACGAATGCTACATAGCCAGCCTACGCCCATAGCTCCCCATCCTGCAAACCAATCACATTGAGCGACCACCCGACTTTGAGATCGCTTTGTCTGCAACATCACTGGACACAAACAAGATCGCAACTCCCCCAAAATGCACCTAGATCGGGAGCCACTGCGACGCCCCTTGAGAACGTGTCACCGATACTTTGACTACGAATCATGTCCACCATTGTAGGACGAAGAAAGGTTCGAAAAAAGGGTTTATTGGTCCGAAACTCAATTGCATCAAACATCAGTGACCCATAAGATAAATCAACACCAAATTGAAGATTTTCCAAAAAAGAAAAAAATTCTCAATTTGCCTATGACTACTAATTAGGGTTTTCAAGAAAAATTAGGTTTGCCCTGTGCAAACATATAAGGGGTTCTTATGTGCAAACATAAAACCCACAAAATTGGGTTTGTCGAGAGAGAGAAGATTGTCATTATTGGGGTTTCCTTAATTAGGGTTTTAAACATAATTAGGGTTCTTGACAGTAATTAATCCCCTCTATTAAATTTCTGAAATTATGATACACTTTCCAAAAGAATAATTATATTTTGTATCTTAATAGCTCTGATATCAATTGATAGGAATAAAATATATATAAGATACAATAATACAATATATTCAAAATATATTTAAGTATGAGTGAAAAGATTGTGTACTCGGAATTAATGCAGGATCCATGGAAGCATGTAGTATGAGATGCTACTGTTCTCTTTCTGATGGGTATTCTAAAACGTAAGAGTATTTTACGTTGTTACTATGTTTTTTCTAAACTGACTAATAGGTATCAGCTTTATAACCTCTCAGCAGAGACTAGGGACCTCTCAAAATGTATTTGATTATTCAAGTCCATCACAAACCGTTTACTAAACAATCTAACCCATCACAGATCGTTCATCAGAAACCCAAAACTATATATATTACCCATACAATAATTAATTATGTTCAATATAATTAACTTTAACAGATAACTTAATTTATTGATTAATGTTAATCCATAATAATAACAACATAGAGAATAATAATTTTATATAATAAAATTATATAAAATATAACACCTCACACATAAGAGTGAATGGTCACAAAAGGAAAAGAAATTTTATTTGAAATTAAATGAAAATAAGTTATATGACTCTTTACAATTTCACAAACCTCACAATACAAATTTGAAGCGTCAATTTGATCAATAACATTTGAAAATAATTTATTTATGTAACCAAAAGATGTATATCCTATACACTTATGTCATAACAAAATATTCCCGTTTGTTCTCACTTATTGAGACCATTTTGTTGCTAACACTTTGACCAAATTTTTTGAGATTTCTTGTTGTCAAATCCAGTTAATACAACCTTACTCACTTAATACCACATTCAATTGTCTTCCTTGTTTGAATGTCTTTAAAAACACAAGAGTCGGGTCCAAAAATTACAACACATAAGAGAGCTTTAGTTATTTGAAAGACTGAAAATTAATTATATTTTAGAGAAGGAACAACACGGATAATATTAAGGTTCAGATTGTGTGAACTTTTTTTTTGAGAAAAGTTTAAGATTTTTAATTCTTCTAGTATCAAGATTCACATGACATACAAGGTCAGTTATTCGTGCATTATCCAAAATATAGATATATTTATAAAGGCCTAATCATCTCTGTATGTCCTTGTAGCAAACATCATGCCTTTGTTTATGAAGAAAAAGAAAGGAAATATTATAATTCTTATTATATATGTTGATGACATGATAGTTATGAGAGATGATCAAGAAGAAGCAATACATTAAAAGAGTAATTGACCAAAAATATTGAAACAAAGGATCTTGATCATTTGATGTACTTTCTTTGAATTGAGATCTCAAGATTAAAATCAAGTATTTTTCTCTCTCAACAAAGTTTGCATTGAATTTATTCAAAGAAAATGAGATCAGAACATACAAACCAACAAATTCTCTAGTTGAAGGATGACTAATTTTGTTTATTGAAGCAAATTCTAACTAACAATGGAGATATAAGAGACTTATAAGAAGATTGATATATCTTTCACACACCATACAAGATTTATGCTCTAGGAGTTAAATAAAGGTGTCTATAAATTAAAACTAAATTAAGGAAAGTTCTGATTATGCAATATTTTATACATAATTATAATTTTGTATATAAAAGTGTAATGACAAACATACAATTTAGTTAATAAAAAAATTTATTTCAACATTACGTGGTATTTTATAAACTAAATTTGAATTCATTTAACTTTGCTTGTGACTCTTAGCTGGTAATTTTTTTTATAGTTTAATGGCCATTTTTGTTGTAATTAATAGGCTATTTTTTTTCCTCTAATTCGTTTGTAAAATTCAATTAAATCCTAATTCTTATTTGATGTAATTAAGTTTTCTATTTTTAAAAATATCTAATTAAATTATTTCCGTTAGATTGCGGTTAAGATTATATTCGTATATGTCTGGTATTTGTAATATTTTTCATTTTTTAAAATTTTTGTATTATGTGTCAGATCACTGTTATGTTGATCATTATTGTGTCACATTACATATTTTAAAATATATGTTCTGAATTTATCAATCTTGAATATATATTTACAACACATTTTGGATTTGTATTTTAGATTAACTAATCCAAAAAGTTTGAAATAAAAAAAAACAAAATCACACCCGAGTAAAAACGACTCTCAATCTCAAAACCAAAATTACATTCATATATGGAGAAAGCAGAGGATTGGGGTGCAGAAGAAGAAGAAAGAAGATACGTGCAGAGAGGTCTTATTAAAAATTTGGCAGGGGTAAAAATGGGGTGCAGAAAGAAAGAGCCTGCACCTTATTAAATATGTAAGCTCTAGTGGTGACCCATGTTTTGTTATAATCTATATTTTGGTATAAATTCGGAGTTAGATATGGATCAATTTTACTTTATGTCTCTTTATTCCGTGCTAGTACTTTATGAAGCAATTGCATGTCCTTTAAAAGATTACTTATTAAGGAAAACACTCATTTCAATCAATAGATGGTGTAAATTTTAAAAGTAATTATTAAAATGTCAAGAAATGTATTATTGACGATAAGTTATTATTTAATGATTACAAGAATTATTTTACACCAGTTCATTATCCACTTTCTTGCACAATAATTTGAAGAAAGAAGAAATTTCTTTGTCCAATAAAAAAATAGCTATTAGCATACAATAGTATAAAATTACTTTACACTGTCAATACATAGTTTATTTTCTAATAATAATTTCTTAAAAAGAATAAATCTTCTCACCATCAACCATCCAAAAATTATTGTTGGCATGAGTGAGACATTAAGGAATATAAAATTGTTTTAATCAGGAAATAAATAGTATATATTCTCCTATAGTAATTCCAGAGACAGATTTCAAAGAACATTGAAGCAGCATATTTTCTGCAAATGTCGTTAGTATCATGTGCATGAAAATCACAAGACTGAACAAAAAACCAGACCGGCTTGAACATTGGTTTGAGCTGTAAATAAATTGTCATTGAATCTAATTGACAGAGTGAATTGTTCTATCATGTAATTGAGTTCTATCAGTTACATCTGAATGAAAAAGAAATTTAACAAAGAAATGAAAATTAGGGTACAAAATTAACAAAAGGTAATGCTGAAATACTCCCTGCTGCTGACTGACTAATGTGATGAGATGCCTCACACAAACCTTCAATGGTACAATTCTTCTACAACCCTTCTCTTTACTTCTCTAACCTTTTTCTCCATTTTTTCAACCTTTTTTTTTTCCTTTTTTTGGCTTGGCCATTGCCATTACTTCTTCCCATATACAGATACAAGAATGACTACAACAATGTCTATGTGTTCATGATGGATTTTTACTGTGTCAGAAACTTGTATACCTCCCCGGTTCAGTACACCACTACCCGAATCAGACCAGGCTGCGGTTCGGTGAAATCAAGGCCTTCTTCTTCGAGTAGATATCGCTGTACAGCTATCGGTAGTCTCGCCGGAGTGCGCGAGCCCCGCGTGTGGTGGCCGGTGCCAACACAGATGTAAACCTGTAGACGCTGCTCGGCGGCTCTGGCCGTGCTTCTAAGCACACTCAGTTCATGTTTCAGCACGTGAATAGCTTCACTTACATGCAGACCATGCAGGTCTATCATTCTCTGGTGCCCCCTCCCATTACCTTGCATCTCTGGAGCAACAGGGTTCCTGAAAAATCAATATTCACATCACAATGATTCCTCATAATGCAGCACCTAGGTTTTCTTTTTTTTCTCTCTTCTTTAGGAGCATTCAACTGTTTGGCAGCCTCTATTGGTGAATGATTGAGAAGGAAAGGCTGCAGCAATTTGGAAAGTAGAGTTTTTCATACAAATAGTAGTACTCTCATTTGAACCTCACTTGTAACATTTTTCTCTCTGCAACAAGCAATTGGATTGGACATCAACTGGAAATCACTGTGTATGTTAAACCACTCAAATTGTTTCATTCTTCTCATAACCAACGAGACCATTCTTTTCAATGGCCATAGTTCCAACCATACCGATTCTGTTTTTTAAGCCAATGTTGCATGAATAGAAATGATAGAATTGGAAAACGAACCTCTGACGGTAAATAGATTCTTGAGCTTTTCCATGTGCAGCTTTCATATGCATGTTATGCAGTTGCCCTTTAACACTTAGCTCCTTTGCAAGGGCCTTGTTGCCAACAAGGTAGGCTTGTCGTGCCTGTTTTTTATATTTTGAAGAATTAAACTCAATATACAAAAATTAAAATGCGTGGATTCATGTTACACCTCTTCCTGAGCTAGTGGGATAGATTGCATTCGTTGAAACTTTACTTACAAAATTGTTAACTAACTTACAAAAATAAGAAAAAACTTAATGCTGCATCAGAGCAAACTAAAAATTTAATGCTCTGGAAGGATTTTGCCAGTTACACAGCAAATGTTCCTTTACTTTATTGCTGGTGCATACTCAATTTGGTGCCATCCTAAAAGTTATCTTCATGTTCAATTTGATTGTCCAAAACTATAGTAGAAAACAGAGGAAAATAACATAAATTATGGACTAAATGCTAAAAGAATATGGAAGACTAGAAGTGTGATAAAGCATACGTATCCAAGCCAGAAAAGTACATAGGTTGTAGCCAAATAATTACATTGTACTCTCATTCATACTCTAATTAATTCCTCCATCACCCCATGAAACAAAGACCCACCTGCTCAAAATAAGCGTTACGCAAACGTGCATGATCACGAGCCTCCTCCCGCAGTTCAGAATACATATTTCCTGCCATTCAAAATTGTTAAAGGAAACATGGAATAGAAAGAATTCGTCTCACATTTGAAGCATATAAACATAAATATTTACCAACTGCGTCACCAGTTTCAAGCCAAACAGGAGCTGCCCGAGCAGAACCGCTGTTCTGTAATCTATCACCAAAGTTGGCTCTCCCTTGTCCGCCATTGTAGGCACTAGCAAGAACATTTAAACTTCTGCTAGAGCCTGTGGAAGCATCACCAGAACCATTTTTATCAAACTTCCATATACCAGAATCCTGAGAAGCCAATTTCCTGACAGCTGATGCAAAGTCAACAGCTCCTCTAGATGGAATAGAAGAGCTAGATTTGAACATTAGCATGTCTTTATCAGATGATAAGTAAGGATTGCCACTTTGAACACTATCTGCAGCATATTTTGCAGTACTCTGGCCATTTGACGATGTAAGAGCTGGAAATTCCATTGCACTCAGATTGGGAGCTGACACAGTCTTTGGACTCAAATTCTGATTGAAGTTACTACCATCAACTTGAATCTACAAAATCGGAGAGGAGGTTTAGTAAATCTAATCAACATAAAAGTCCTTGGCTATGAAGAATGCAAGGGAAATGAACTCATGAGAGATGACAATGACATCCACAAAATAAAAAAATACCAAGAGATTGTTGTATTACTATATCATATACCAATATATATATACATATACATATATATATATATACATATATATATATACATATATATCTATATATATATATATATATATATATATATATATATATATATATATATATTTTTTGTGTGTGTGTGGGTATTTTTACATGAAGCATAAGCCATAAGATTTAGGGAAACAGTGATCAGAAACAGGGAGATAGATTGCCTTAGAATTGCCTCACAACTTCATGGAACGCCAGCTCTTCCCTGTCAAAACAAGGCACATATATTTCCCCATATCTTTAGCTTCCATCCCTTCACATTTAATATAGTATTTGGACCAAATCATGTAGAAAGACGTGCCTTTCTGACCAATAATTGCATCACAACATGCTAGAATCCAGTTATAACATATATATATGCATGCACTTTCACCAGCACTAACATGAAAAGAGGCTTTATAATGAGCCATAATCTAACCATAAATCAGGTATTACATGAAGAACCAACCTCTAACTGAGTGAGCATCTCAATGGTCAGATGTAAATCACATCCATTGGCAAAGAAAACTTCAGCAAGGCTTTCTGAAGCAAACCCAGGAAAAAGAGAAGCTAGAAACTCCAAAAGGTTCAAATCAGTATCATTTGAAAGAGAATTCCCAGAAAAACCATCATTTAAGAATCTATGTCCAGAGTTGTCATCATAAACAAGTGCCTCTTGACCATTGCTAACATGCAAATCCGTCTTCCCAATTTGCCTATCCCAAGGCTTTGCTGAAGTGTTCAAAATGCTTGGAGAAGATGGTTCCTCCCTGTAGGTTGAATTGGAAAACCTTAATTTATCAGGAAAAGTATTGCCATTAAGGTGCTGTTGAGACAATTCCTGCAGCTCATTTAACACATATCTACTTCCCTTAGAAGAAGGAAACATTGAGGATTCATTATCATTATTTATAGATAAGCCTGCTAAAGAGAGGTTGTTAACACCTTGGGATTCATCTTCTCCCATGACCTTGAAGTCAGGAGTAATATCATCAGGCAGCTGACAACGCCAGTACTGGTGAGCCTCATCATCAGAATTGTTCGAAATGGATGATTCTGATCGATCTAGAACTGCTTTACCAAGAGATCCAGCAGTAGTAGTAAACCTCGCTGTTGCATCCACTGAGCTGGTGCTTCCAGATGGAGATGATCTCAGGGAAAAAGGAACGAACTCTGCTGCATTTGGATTCAAAGAGGTTGCTTTGTTTGGGGTGCTCAATTTAGCGTCTGTTTGGTATACTTTCTTGGATAAGCTCATTATTGACAAGAATATGTTGAAAATGACTAAAACATAGATGGACCTTAAGAACTGTAACAGAAATATTCCAGACGGCTTCAACCAAACCCTGCAAAAATAATTCAATTAGGTCATCTACCAAGTTCATCAACCAGACTATCATAAAAAAACGCAGGAACAACAAAAATCCTGAAAAACTATCATGCATCACGTACTAGACAAGCGAATTCCACAGTATCCAATATCACATGATGCATGATGAGCAACTCAATAATGAATTCCAGTTAAATATGTTGACTATCACTGCAGGCAACAATAGAATGACCATTTACAAAACTGAAACTTGAAAGTAAATCACATAAGCTCAATTGAACAACAGAGTTACTGTTATGAACTCCAAACACAACTTTTAGCTTATCATATTGCTTACCAAAAATGCATCGGTGAACATCTAGCAATTACACACCAAGTAAGAATCAGCTGGATAAAAGTAAAAACCCTAATTTTTTTTTTTCTGAAGCAAACAATTGACAGTGCCAAGATAAAGTAAACAATTGAAAGAATTGTTCAATTAGTAAAACCAAATAAAACTTCCAAAATCTCAAACCTTATCGTAGGAACAACAAACAAAAAATAAAACTGCGACAGGTTAAAGCCAGTCGAAGGCAAAAAAAAAAAAAAAGTCAAAGCACGAGCACAACAATAACATAGCCTTCCATTATGAAAGCCAAAACCTTTACGAGATCTCGA
>Ga0214544_1012229_pt1 | contig 11329 bp, 4 predicted proteins | sample CNSS3metaG_FD_160074 | JGI IMG/M metagenome (GOLD analysis project Ga0214544, IMG submission 160074) | Root nodule microbial communities from cowpea collected in UCLA plant growth center, Los Angeles, California, USA - CNSS3 | ecosystem: Host-associated > Plants > Roots > Nodule | place: USA...
TAAAATCAATTAAAATATTATTATTGAATTTTATAAAATAAAATTTATATTAAATTTAATTATATTTTTATAATTTCAAATTAATTTAATAAATACACTGTAATTTTTAATTTTAAAATTCGATATCTGGTACGTTGCACGGGTAAAAATACTAGTAAATTAAATAAATTAAAAAATTAAAATAAAATTCAATTTTAAAAAGATTAACCGTAAAAAAAAGTAAATAAAAGAAATGAATTAGAAAATGAAATAATAAAATTAGGGTTAAAATACTTTGTTGGTCCTTGTTTTGGTTCACAAATCTCAAATTGGTCTTCGTATCTTTATTGCTCTCAATTTTGTCCTCTCTTTTGTAAATCTGAATTAAATAAGGTAATTTCTTTTATTGGCAAACAGTGTTTATACGTGATAATGTGACTGTAATGTGTATTATTATGTGTCATTCACTTGTGAAAATGACCGGAAAAAGTCGTTCTTGGTTTCCCTTTTAAGAAAAGGTATAACATTTGGATGTAAGGGTTTGAAAGAAGTGGAAGTTGTCTTCTCCATTGTGATTTGTTGAGGTTTGGTAATGTCTCCTTCTCATTCTTGCTCGTCCTGCACTTGTAATGGTTGAGGGATGAAAAATCCTAGCGTTTCTTCTCATGGGGGTGGGGTGGGGTGAGGAGGTTGGATGTAACACCCGTTTGCTATTGCGGTGAGAAAGCAATCACAAGAACTGCCATGAACAGGGGATGTCGATATTTGGTAAAAAAAAATGAAAGTCCGAATGTCGACATCCTAGATAAGAAAAAATTATAACACTAGATGTCAACATCCGTAACGGGTAAAAACTAGAAAAGAATAAAGTACCGAATATTAACATTTGTAAAACAAATAAGGTATTAGATGTCGATATCTGTCGAAAAAAAAAATTGGGAATGGATCAATGAGAAAGAGAAAAAATAGTTACTTTTACATAGGGATAAAGTGAAAATTTAAAAAAAAAAATTGAGAATGCAGAAGAAATGTTTGAAGGTGTAGGAAAAACCCCCAAATCAAAAGCATAAACTTTTCAAAAACCCATCTCTCCCAGCAGTGTAGCGAAGACAATGACACTCTAAAGAAATAAACCAAAATGGAGAGCAAGGGGTGTACACAAGTTATGGGCGGGGCTGAGAACACAGCTAGTGCTATGTGAGAGGAAGGAGAATGTGATTACTCCTATGAAAGATGAATGGGGAAAAGAACGAAAAATAAGATTTGTTTTTTTTTAAATAAAGGCAAAAATGTCTTTTTACAAGACGTATGGGGTGTAGGAAAAAACTATTGGAGTGCAGGAAGCAACAAGCCCCTCCTGAAAGAGCTGCATCCTGTGTTGTGGGCTTTTCCTTCGGTACCCCCAAAATGTATTTCTTATTTTGAAAATGTTACTTCCTTTTTTTCTCTTTTTTTTTTTTACTTTTACCTTGCTTAATATTACCTCCCTCTCTTTATAAATTAACTCATCAGCCCAACTCACCTCACTTTAATCCAGTCACACATCACTTCACTTTCTTCTCTCCAAAATCCCTCACACCCTCACTCCCTCACCCCAATCTTCTTCTCGTAAGTCAAAGCCACCACTCACATTCAAAAAAATATGAAAACCAAAGAATTTAAAGAAATAACTTAAAAATAAATATAAAAAATATAAAATTCAAATTATAAATAAAAGTAAATTAAAACTACTTAACCGAATTTCAACGTACAGTGAAATACTTACCGGGTTTTGAATATTAAAAATACAAATTTTGAAATCAATTAAGGAAATTACCGGATTTCGAAATTCAAGTAGGTATTAGATTTCAAAATCTTGTTAAGAAATTATTGGATTCAAGAATCTGATTAGAGGAATTTGATAACGTTCATTTTTATTTATTTTTTTATGTTTTATGTTTATCGTCATGAATAAATCAGTTTTTCTAATTTTTATCTTGTTATATTCATAAGTTATGTTTTGTATTGTTTTTGTGTTTTAATTGTTTTATACTTCTTTCGCCTCTAATTTCTCTTTTAAGTATGTTAAATAAGTGAATAAGGAACAATCCTAGTAGAGGAAAACAAGCAAAAAACTTAAAGGAGCATGTTTTGGACAACAAAAGATTGATTTTGAGATAAATATCCACGTTGAATGCTACAAAAATTGTGCCCAACACTACAAAGACACTAAGCAAATTTAGCTACAGAGAACAATATTTATTACTTGCTACTTGCAACTGATGTACTTTCTATTTTTTGTTTACAGAACTAACCAGATTTCGAAATCAGATTTAGATATTAAACAGATTTCGAAAGATATATATATAAATATATATATATATATATATATATATATATATATATATATATATATTTTTTTATTAATTTTTGTTTTTATTTTTTAATACATTATTATTTCGTGAGTTTTTTTAACTTTTTTAATATTTTAAATTTTCCTAATTTTATACAAAAATAATATATATATATATATATATATATATATATAATTTTTAATTTTATTTTTACTTTGTTTCCAATTTTTTTGTTTTTTAATACATTATCATTTTTTTTTTAATTTTATTTATTTTTAAATTTTTTTTGAAATCTCATATAAAAATAAAACTAAATATTTTATTTTTTTACATTGGCTTTTGGAAAAAAAGTTTTGAAAAGTGATTTTGATGGTGCATCTATGAAACTCGAAGTTGTGTTTGACATTCTCCATCAGACACTACTATTAAGAAAATCGCTTGACAATACGTTTGTCAATTATAAACTTTGGATTTTACAAAGCTTTATGAAAGGATTTAAAAGAAAGTCACCTGAAAATGTGTTTGTCAATTTTTGTCGGTACCACAACACAATTGTTATATAGAGAGGTTATGGGGATGAGTTTTGTTTATTTTTTTTAAAGGCAACCTATTTGTCATTAACTAAATTTATTTTTGTTGATAATATTATTTTATGATATGTTGGAATATACAATCGATGAACTTTGAAATGTTAGTCCAACTAAAATAATCAATGAATTTTGAAATGTTAGTCTAACTAAAATAATCGATGAACTTGGAGATGTTAGGTTAACTAAAATATAAAATTCATAATATTTTCTAACGTCAAAACAAAGCTAAAAAGTATTAGCTTGAACTCTAATAGTAAGAGGATTATTTCCGTAAGAATCTTCAACTCCCATTCTCGCATAGGCCAATTCCAAGCTTCACTCCTTCTAAGTGCTTCTTTGTTGGTATCAACGTTACTTCACGGTGTGAGTGTTACTTTCATGGTGTGACTTTAGCTTCGTGGTCGGGTATGTGTATCGTTTAGATTCTAACTGCTTGATTGATGTTTATTTTGGGACTTTTTCGTATTTTGGGGTTCTTTTAAAGTAAAAATTGTAAAAATAGGTTCGTTGAATTTTTTTTTTTTAAAATAAGGACAAGTCATTATGGTAGAGGATGACATCACAAGAAAAGTCGTCATCTGTTCTACCATTTTTTTTTTAAAAAGCAAAATTGTTATGATGGGTGACAGTTTTGGTATATATAAAAATGTGAAGTCGTCATATACCCTGACGACTTCACTTTTCGTTTTTTTTTCCCAAAAGTTACAATAAATGTTGCAACTTTGCAGTTTTATTAAGAAGCGGCTGGCCAATTTGCTTTTTTCGAGAACCAATACAACTTTTTCAGAGACCCAATGAATGTTTGAAAGTGTAAATGTTAACAAATGCATAGACCCAATGAATGTTTGAAAGTGTAAATGTTAACAAATGCATTTAAGTTGACCACTGTGGATCCATGTCATTGGAATTGAAAAGGAGAGAAGTTTTTTATTCGCAATAAAATATCACGACTTCACTTTATACATTACTAAAACCGTCTTGATAAAGGACGATTTTACTTTTAAAAAATAAAAAAATAAAAACCGACAAGATACATGATGACTTCTCTTGTAATGTTATTATGCATCTTACCGACTTATCACTGTTTTACAAATAAAAATTAAATGGATCCATTTTCACAATTTTAAGGTCAAATTGACCCAAAAATACAAAAAAGCCTTATTTTGAATTCAGTTGGGATATTTATTTTTTGACTTTGGTAGAAATACATTAGAGATCTTGAGTATTTGGAATTGAAAGCAGCATGAGATAAAATAAGGCTCAACAATAAAACTACTGCAAATATTCATTTACATTTATTTTTAAAAACGTAATTATATCTTATAGCTATTGCTATATCAACATGTACACAAGTTATAATAATTATAAACTTTTACAAAAATCACAACGTATTTTGTGTGCTTAACCGCCCCATAATTCTTATAAGACTATCTTCTTCATATATATAAAGTTAGTTATTCAACTTTTATCAGCAAACATATGGAACACACACTCATGGTTATCTTCATCAACCTTTAACAATGTTTGTTGTACGAGGATTATATTGGACAATCTTAAACTATCATATCGTGTAATAATGAACAAACAATGTAGATATGTGAATTCCAATTCCCCAATGCGAGGAAGCCTGAGATTCAGACACGTAAAAATGATAAACCCTAGCATTAATGTCGTCACATACTTGGACGATCAAGCTTAATGAAATTGAAGATTCATCGCCAAAAACTGGAATCAGAAGAGAAGGGTCCATAATTGTACGATCAATGTGCCACCAGAAAGAAAAAAGTATCATTGTCATGTTAGGTCCGTATCATTGGAAAAGTTAATTCATGTTCATCACGTCAACGTGTCAACAATTTTATCATGAAAATAAACATGGTACTGGTACATCATAGTGATGAAACCCGACCTTGATATTTAAAGTCACGCGTCTGAACTTTTTATTGACCTAAACATCGTAGTTTGCTTTATAGTTTCAACGTTTTCTTCTTGATCCTGTCGAATATCCCACTGATGTCAGCTAAAAGGACTATGAAATGGCAACCACAGGCAAAAAGGAAAGGCTTCCAAATCAAAAATTGACTGTGTTCACCAAAAGGGTGGCAAGTTGATTCCTAGTTCCTGCACACCTTCCAAACAATAACAAAGTCGAAGAACTAGGGTTAAGAACTTTCGTTGTTCATTTCAATTTCATTTTCTTCAAAAATTACGATTTTAGGTACACATTGTTCAAATGCAAAAAACGTGGTTGGTGATTTCCCTATACATGATCTTAAACTCACTGTTTGAGCTTTCTGAGATGTTAAGGCCGAAACTGTAAAAATGTGTTTCAATCACGTGTCATGGTTTTGCAGCATATTGAAGTGCTGTTTTGGATGTGTGAGTTCTATAGTATGCTTGTTATCTTTTGTAATTTCATTCTGTGTATGCATGTCTTAATACAATAAGCATCTTGGTTAATAGATTCTTGAAATTTATATTAGTTTTAGCCCAGTTTCATAATAAAATTGATTGATAAGAAGAGAATGTTCCACAATTCTATTCGCTACTGTATGAATTAGTTCAAGATCCAATAATAAACAATGTACATGACAAATAGATCGAACGATGACATGAAGAATAGAAGAACGATGATCATGAGGTGACTAATAGAGGGAACTACAACGAGTATTGGAAAAAAAGAAGAAACCCTAATCTGCAAGCATTAGAAGAGGAGCATAAGGAATCATAATTTCACTAACTTTTGTTTATTTTCCGCACACCAAATGACAATAATGGTATCTTTGAACTCAACAACGGAATTATGAACTTACGAGTTTATCCGAGCTTACATATTTTAAAATTGAGTTTACTTCCAAATCAATTCGAACATTTGATGTAGAAATGTAAACTCAAACGATTTTACGAGTTAAAACTCAATATTGATAACATGAATCTTACATTAAGAGAATAACATAAAAAAAAAAACTCAAAAATCCTAAAAAAAAAAACAAAGAAATGGAAAAATATTGACAATAACCACAATATAATACTCTTTCTTACAATAAGAAAAGTACAATTTCAACTCTTATATTGTGTTTAGATGAGATAATTTAGAGGGGTGATTCATTTATTTGAAGAATTTAAAATTTTTTACACAAAAGTTGACTTGTTTGGATGAAATAATTAGAAAGAATTCAAATTTAAAAAATTTAGGAAAGTATTTCAAATGAATAAAATAGAAGAATTTTAAATACACTCAAAAATATAAAAAATTTGAAATCCACTCATTCTCACTCCAATATCACTTTACTCATGAAGGTTAAGCCGAGTCAAACTAGGATGACGTTTGAGCTAAGTTGGCTCGGGCCAATGGTTGAATCTGAGTCGACCCAGGTCGTTGGTCGATTTGATTTGACCAGTGATGAAGGTCAATCCGAGTCGACTCGGGTCGAAGGTCATGTTGAGCCAGTCCAGGCTGAAGGTCAAGTCAAGCCAACCCAAGTCGATGGTTAAGCCAAGTTGGCTTGGTCGATGGTTGACCTTAGCCGGCTTGGACCGATAGTCGAGCTGGATCAGCCTAGATAGAAGGTCAAGTTGAGTCGACCTAGGTCGAGTGTCAAGCTGAGTCGGCCAGACCAAAGGTTTGAGCCAAGTTAGCTCGTGTGAAGGTCGAGTCGAATTGGCTCACGCTGAAGATCGAGTCGAGTCGGCCTAGGTTAAAGGTTGAAATCAATTGACCTTAGTTGAAGATTGAAATTAATCGACCTTAGTTGAAGGTTGAGATGAGTTAACCCGGACTAAAGGGTGGGCCTAGTCGACCCAAGTTGAATCTTCAGGAGTTAACCTGGACCAAAAGTTGACTAGAATTAAATTGCTTTATCTAAACAAGAAAATTAATATCTAAGACAATTCAATTACTCAATCCAAACAAACTGTTTAAGAAATGAAAGAAAATTAATTGTAAGTAATTCAAATACAATGTATTTTAATTTCTAGAAAATTTTGAAATCCCTCATCCAAACACAAGGTTAATCTTTCTTTCTCTTTTTTATCAGCAAGTATATATATATATATATATATATATATATATATATATATATATATATATATATATATATATATATATTTTTGTGCACTAGGGGTGTTCCAACCCGTATACAAATATAAAAAGTTTTCATAATATAGTGTACCTACAATACAAAATAATCGGTGCATTTATAAGTCAAAAAATCCTAACTTATATTCATCTATTAGGACAGTCCAATTGTAAATTTAAACACCATATATATATATATCAAGGTTGAGTCTAATTATAGTATGGCCGATGTAATGTATCATGTCTTGATTGTAATCCCCCACAAAATAATCTGCCTAATTATGCTTTGCATCGTGTTCTGTCAACGGGTGTCTGCAAATATGTTTTAGTTCTCGCAGGTGTCTATGTATGCATTGGTCTATCAACATTCCTCTTTAGATAATGTCCACCACAGCCAATTACCAATGTCTTTAATCTATATTTCCTTATATGCTCATCGCACTGCTCAACCATCAGTTTTACCTCGAAGGGAAACACAAAATTATAGCAAAAAAGTCGTAGTGAGCAAAAATTTTGACATTGATAAGTAGAGTGGAAACATAGAACCATGCATATATTATACCTAAGAATCTAATAATACTTTTCATGCCTAGAGTCGCGATAATCCAATACTACCTTATAGATTTTAGGCATGAAAAAGGATTAAGACACCAATCAGAGTAAGAAAATTGTGTTTTTTTCGAAATTTAGTAGTTATCCATCCCCATGTTTTCAATTGTGCAACAGTGAACATTTCTATAACGTGGTCTGTTCCACCACTAAAAATAATGTTATTTCTTTGTTTCTAGATAACCCAAACTACTACCATCCACATACATTTCCATGCATTATTTTGTTTACCATCTAGACCAAAAAGATAAAAATGATTAAAGTGTTGTCTTGGCATGAAATGATTGACATTGCTAACACCCACTCATTTGTTGCACATGTTCCACACCCCAATGGCCACATCACAAGTAAAAAATAAATGAGTGTTGGATTCATCAACTAACCTACACATATTGTATAAACTATCAATTATATTTGTTCCCCTTCTACCCAACTTATCTTTTATAGCAGCTTTGTTCAAAAAAACTTTCCAGATAAAATGTTGAGGAGAAGGAAGGACCTTGACTTTCCAAAGAAGAAGAAGAACCAATATTTGAATAATCAATGTTTATATTTGGTCTAAAGTGGAAGAAGAACTTAAATCTTAGTAGTGTAATTGCAACACAAACTTTGTCAACTCAGAATAGATTTTGCAGTGCAGAGTTGTGAATGTAGAAATTAGAGACTTTATAAACACAATCAGAGTCAATTTTTGATAGAAGAATAATATCATTTACAATCTTAACAAAAATAATTAGGTGGCTAGATGGAAAGATGAAAGATAAAGGTCGTAGATTTGATAGATTTGATCTTCCGCTAACAATTTTGAAAAATAAGATTGATGTTTAAAAAGATTTATAATTAATGACCAAGCTTATAAAAATATCAAAGAAATCAAACACACGACCTTCATGATTGGTCTCTCCACGTTTAATAATGTTTGAGATGATTTTGCACGAGGAGTACGTGGTGAGCAATGAACATCTCCAAATGAGTTAGTGTGATTAATAATTTTGAGTCATGTTTTTGCTTTACACATGGCAATCTTGTCGTCACATACTTGTCAAGATTTGAGGAAATTGAAGACTAGTTTCCAGAGGAAGGGTCCATACCTCCATGAATGCATGGCTTCATATTCGATCAATGCCAACAAAGTGCAAAGGACTATCGCTTTCATACAGGCCCATCCGAAGGAAAATGGTTAACTCTTCACGTAACTATGACATTAAAGACTATAACATTTAAAAAATATAAAATTGATTTAAAAATTTTGAAAAAAAAAATTATGAGTTCAACTTCTTCCTATAAACTAACCACGACAGATATCAAGAACGGATAATATTCTTTTTTAAGTTATAAGAAAACATATACTTAGGTTTCTAATTACAAAACAACGTAAACACATATCAAACTTGTTTTAAATATAGGATAATCTAGTCCAGTCTTTTCAACGTCGCAATTATTAATTTATAAAAGCTGGTGAAAATCGATGATATATCGAACACACGCTCATGGTTGTCTTCATCGTCTTTTAAGAACGTTGTACGTGGATTGAGTTGGACAATCTTAAAATATCAGATAGTGGGATAATGAAGGAACTATTTGGATAGAATGAATTCCATATCCCCCATTGGAGAAGCCTATAGCATTCAGACACATAGAAATGATAAATCCAAGTATAATGTCGTCACATACTTGTCAAGCTTCATGAAAATGAAGATTCATCCTCAAAACTGGAATCAGAGGAGAAGGGTCCATGATTGTTTGATCAATGTCAGCAGAAAGAAAGAAGCATCAGTGTCATGTTAGGCCCATATCAATGGAAAAAGGTTAATGTTCACGTCAAGATGTCAACAATTTTGCCATGATAGTTATGAAACCAGATCCTGATATTTACGGTCACGTGTCTGAACTTTTTATTGACCTAAACATCCTATGCTGCTTTATAGTTTCAACGTTTTCTTCTTGATCCTATGCAACATCCAACTCATGTTAGCCAAAATCGCGCAAAAAAGAAAGACTTCCAAATCAAAAAGAAGGAATGTGTTTACCAAAGCGGTGGCAAATTGATTCCAAGTTCATGCGCACTCCCATGCAATAGCAAAGTCGAAGGACTAGGGTTATGAACTTTTTGTCGTCATTTTCTTTCCTATCTCTCCACAAGTTACGATTATATACGAAACCGTACAAATTGCTATAATGAAAAAAACGTGGTTGATTAAATGGAGAAGCAAGTTGCATGTGAGACTGGTCTATTCAGAAGCTCACTGAGCCAAAACTGTAAAACTTGGTTTCACTCATTTGTCATGCTGTTGCAGCAGCGTAATGAAATGCGGCTAATTTGCCACTTTCTATTTTTCTATTAACATTTGTGATTAAGTGAATTCAAATTTATACGTTTATATTTTCTATATATTTCCCTTGGTTTTTATCAGTTATGAATGTCTTGAATCAGCACTTTTTTTTTTTTCTTCTTAATATTGTTGTCAATCTAAATACTGAGGCTAGATATAGTATCATTATTCAAACATTTTTGTTTAATTTTACAAAATAACTAAGCAGGAATATTTTTTGGGAAATTATGAATTACAATTCTTGCTCTAGTTCCCTTATCAGTTCGACCCTTATCAGTAACCATCGACATACAATATTCATTGATATAGTTTAACATAAAATCCGTCAAATTTTACATGTGTTGCTTTAAAATTGGCCACAACTCAAGTTATACAGAATTCACAAGATTAGCTTTGATTTTTAGTTTTTCCGTGAACTCTATCTCATTTAAAATTGGTCTTCTTCTCTGCCTTCAAAGAGGAGAATATCTACTACTTTACTGCATGCTTCGAAATAATTTTTGTCAAATAATTTACGTTCCCTTAACAAATATTGCAGTTGTTTTTTTATTTTTTATTTTTATTTTGAAGTGTTGAAGTTATGATTATGGCTTTTACTTTATTTGTATCAGCTTCTATCCCTTTTATATGAACAATCTCTAAGAATTCACTCACCCGAATGTAGGAGAGAATGAGTTTGATACAAAGAAGACAAACTTTTTGTGTCGTATTTAAAGTCGTAATAACAAAAATAACTACCATATAAATAAATTTATTTTCTCTTATTTTGAACTAAATTTTTGCTTATAAACACGTTTTTTGAGTTTATATTTTTTTTACGAATTTATATCATATAAATGTCTTTTCTTTCAAAGTCGGGAGTAATAAAATGAACCTGTTTAGTCCGTTTTGACCCATCTTGCCTTTGATTCGTCAAAAATGGATTGAAGTATGCTAGTCGGTCACTAAAAACGGACCAGAAATTTTAACATATTCCATCTAAGGATGACAATGAGTCGAATATGGATAGTGTCTACCTGTTATCTGACCTGCAAAAAAAAAAAAATCACGTATTACTCGTCTGTTTACTTGTCGGATACCCGTTTAAAATGTATCCGCAAATTTTTTTTAAACTTGCGATATCCATGGATACTCGCGTACCCGAGAATATTTAAAAAAGATATATATTGTATAAATTTTTTAAATAAAATTATAAAAAATAAACAATATAATACAATATAAATTAAATTTTAATTTTAATTAAATTTAACCTAATAAATATATTAATAAATATATTAATAGGGGCCAAATGCTTTTTTTTTTATCGACAATAATAAATATATTAATAGGGACAATAAGACCAAAATACAAAAAAAAAAAAAATAGGAAGAAAAAAAAAGAAAAAAAAAAGAACAAATCTAAACCAAA
>Ga0214544_1012232_pt1 | contig 11327 bp, 8 predicted proteins | sample CNSS3metaG_FD_160074 | JGI IMG/M metagenome (GOLD analysis project Ga0214544, IMG submission 160074) | Root nodule microbial communities from cowpea collected in UCLA plant growth center, Los Angeles, California, USA - CNSS3 | ecosystem: Host-associated > Plants > Roots > Nodule | place: USA...
TTTCTTGATTTTGGACTTATTTTGTAACTTTGAATATTTCAAAATCACATTATTAATTGACTAAAAATAAATTCCAGCTGCATTAACAAACGTTAGAATATCCAATAATATTTTATGCAACTAAAATTAATTTTTACGCCACTTTTACCAAACTTACTCAATAAATCCAATAATCACAAATCCTAATTAAATCAATCTTTAAGCACAGAAAATTCAATTAAATCCCCAAATTTAAATATTAAATGAGGGCAAAAATTTGAACTCATCAAAGATCACCCTACAGGGCTTTTCAGCTTGGGCCAATGGCCTGGCCCATTTAGTTTTTCTTTATCATTAAATAAATAATCATTTTGGGCCTTATACTTTTATCGGGCCATTCTTTTGTGCTATCTTTAATTGTCTTGATTCTTTTTATGGCTAGGAGAATACAAGAGGAATGGGCCTTAAATGCGCATGCAAGGCCTAGGATGAACTTCACATGGGCCAAGGAAGATGTGAAGACCTAACCTAGGACACTTTGCTTGTAAATACTAGATTAGGATTTTATTTTGGGCTTTGTATGTTGGGCCCAGTAGAATAGGGTTTTCTTTGGGCCATGTATTGGGCCTTAGAGGAAATTGGGCTTTAGAAGTAATTTTGGACCAAAAAGGGGAATTGGGCCAAATGGGCCAAGAGTAGTGTGTCTACTCTAGAAAAGCCTAGAAGCTTCTCAAACTTGCTCTCCAAGGATGAGAGTTAGCTTCCCATGGCAAGACAACTATGACTTGCTTAGGTGGTAAGTCACACCTCTCACATGCTCCTTTTTGGCTCTAAAATTCAACTTTCTAGACTCCTTTTTCCCTTCACTTTTTGGAGACTCCTTGGTCTCATTTTAGCCTATAAATAGAGGGCTTAGGACCCTTGTATTTTCATTCATGAATATAGTAGAGAAATTATGTTGAGATGACTCCAAACTCCTCTCTTTTTGTGAATCAACTTAGGCTAGAGTTTTCCTTCTTGGTTTCCTCTAGCCCCTTCCTTGAGTGTTGGCCCAACCTCACTTGAGAGCTTCTCCAAACACCATTGTCGCTTCATTTCTCCTCTCATCTTCTAGCTTTCGCACCTTCATCCTTCTCCATGGAAGCCTCATCAATTCCACATGGCTTCTCCTTAGCTTCCTTACTCTTGAAGATGGACTCATCATACCTTCTAGCTATAATGTTAATAATTCTTTCAATGTCAATGACTTATCTCCTTTCATGTAGGGCTTAAGAATTTGTGGTCGAATTCTCTTCAAGAAGGGGAGGATGATGAGGACATGACCACCAACCCAAAGGAAGAAGCCATCCCAAGGAGGATCATAAGAAGCATGACTAAAGGCAAGGCTAGTCCATCTTTTAGTTTATTTTCGATTTTCTTAATTCCATGAAGTTGATAAGTTTGACCAATTAAAGTTGACTTGTTGACCTTGATTTTTAGTTGACTTGTTGACCTTTGACCTAAGGTTGATTTGTTGACTTTGACTTAAGGTTGACTCTTGACTTAATTAGGGTAAACATGTCAACATGCTAATCCTAATTTCCTTTATGTTTTGTAGGTTAATCCAAGTTCCTAGGATCAATACAAGTGGCGCCTAAATGGATGGTGGAAGGAGAGCACATGTGGAAGAGAGAGAAAGGAGGGAACTGATGAAGGATTGACCCCAACCAAGGATGGAGGCACATGCTTAAGAAGACTAAGCATGTTTAGAGAGGAAGTTCACTAAATCCTTCATCCCTTTCATTAATGTTTGTTATTTTTGATTCCCTAAGATGACTTAGTTGAATAAACTTTAGTTGACTTGTTGACCTTTGACTAGGGTTGACTTGTTGACTATAGTTGACTTGACTTAAGCCAACATGCTAATCTATGTTTATTTGCTTTGTAGGTTAATTAGGAGTAAGAAAGAAATGCTAGGTGGTGCATGGTGATTGGGGAGCATAAATGATGTGGAGGAGAGAGTAAAGCAAAGGCATAAAGCATAAAGTAAAAGGCATAAAACAAGTGTACCTATGTACCTTTGGTCTCCTTTGTTTTTAGCACACTTTGGCCACTTTTTGGAGACACATGAGACACATTCTTTGTCTCCTTTTGTGCTAGAACGAAATTAGCCTTGCACACACCATAGTTAGTTCTTTTGTCTCTCATTTTTTGTAACCTTATTTGACCTAGTTTCTAGAAGATAGGGTTAGGTTTTTGTAGAGACATCCTTAGGTATCTTTTATTTGCTTAGAGGCCCCTAAGCTCTTCTATATAAGGGGTGCTCCTAGACATGTAAAAGGGGTTGAACATTTTAAAGTAAAAACACTCCTCTGTCTCAACCATTTCTGAGAGTTTCCTCCCTTGGGTGTGAATACTTTTAAGCCTTATCTTGCATAGCAATTGGCGGCACACATCCACTCATCTTCAAGGTTGTCATGGCTTCTAGCCTAGCCTTGTAGTGGCGTGCTTCTCACATTTTTTCCATTTCTTTCCTTTCCATTTTATGTTTTCTTCTTCCTTTAATTATTCTTGGTTTTCTATGGTTTATGTGCTTTCCATTTCCTTTTTGTTTTGAATCAATCCATCATCTTCTTCTCGTGAGCTTTGTGAAAGGAACCTTCACATCTAGATAGCTTGCTATCTTAATGTCCAGTGGGGATATTACTTAGCTTTCTTAATCAACTCACACCATATTCAATAATCTTAAAAAGGAACAAGATAAATTGATGGTGGAAGGAGAGCACATGTGGAAGAGAGAGAAAGGAGGGAACATTCTAGAAGCTTCTAGAAAGAGGGACCACTTTCCTTGGAGACCAAGTGTGCTAGAAGCATCTTTGAATGGCATTTGACATCTATTTGGCCTAGACATCCTTCCATACCATGTGCCATGTTTACTCTAGTTTCTAGATGGATTTTTATGTTTGTGTTTCTGCTTGTAAGGACCTTGTTACTTTTAGATTTTTGCTAAGAGACCCCTAGCTACATTTATTTAAGGGGAGCTCTTAGGTTTATGAGGGGTTGATCATTTTAGAAAATTCACAATATTGTGTTAAATGTGCATAACTTTTGCTTGATTCATATGTCATATGTTAGCTTGAAGTTTTCTTATTCTTGTTTTTCCAAGTATTTGAATATTGCTTTCACTTTATGTCTTGCTTGATGTATGCTTCATGAAATTGATTTTGGCCTAAAACTTGAGGAACTAAGTGTCCAAGCAACCTAAAACTCTTTCTCACCATTTTATGAAACTAGTTGTGAAAGAAGAAAGTTTTGCACGAATTTTTGCCTAAAAACCGAGAGCAACCTTGCTCCTTGGTGAACTAAAAGTGTGTTTTTCACTTGGTGTTATGCTACTAGTTTTCATACTTGAGAATTGGGTGATATTGGCTAATTTGTTCCATACTTTAACTTGGTTATGATCTTTCTTGGTGTATGCATGATTTAAGACTTGAAGATGCTTGTCAAGTACTTTCCATAGACTCTTTAAAATGTGCTTTTCTTGTTTTAGTCTTGTTAAAAGTTTTGTCTCAAAAAGTACAATTAACAATATTGAACTTAGGTCCTCGGTAAATAGATGCGTACTCCCCATAGGAATCCTACTACATTGTTAGTATGTGTTATACATAGCACAACATTGAAATAAACTTGTATTCATTTACGTACATATGATAAGATCATAACCCGAAATATAAATTCATTTGATTAATAAAATTATCCAAAGGTAACAACACTAAAATAAATGTCATTGTTAAGAAAAATGTAAAAACAACGAAATTCCTATGATGAAATTATACTAAATTAATGGACTCTGCCACATCACAGTTGCATCCATTGATGAACACATTTACAATAGGTTGTTTTTGAAGATGATCAACTTCAAACACAAGTCTTTCTCCTTCCTTCAACCAATTTTCAACACAAAACTGCCTCCACCCTTGGCTAAACTTTGTTGATCTCTTTATTCGTGACACCAGCAGTTTGCACTCTACTCCACTTCTTTTTGTCATAAGGTATATGACATTCATTTGTAGGCTTTTGATCACATCAGCAAAAGCAACATTCAAGTCCTACGAACATTGGAATAAAAGATGCATAAATAGGTAACTTCATACCATATGAACATTGGAATAAAGCTATCAAGAGATGAATAAAAAACACAAATAAGTAAATACCAGATGGCTTGCTTGTACCTGAGATTTTGTCAACTTTACTGTAAATAGGGCTATTGTAGAGTGCGTTGCAGCACCTAATAAGAATTGCATTGGCCAAGAAAACATGTTATCTAGAAATGACAGTTTCCCACATAACGAAATTGAACATATGAGTCCCATATGTCTTCGGTGTATGTGTTCTCTAGATCTTTCCACTCATCGGTTACTTTTGAATTTAGTATATCCATGTTGTACGTCACAACAAAGGCGTTTCCAAAACTATCAACCAAACTCCATTGCAGGTTCAGTTCCTTTTCGAATGCAGCAGCAAAATGTCTATCTACATAAGAAAAGTTCTACATATAGAATACGAAGACAAAAGTTGATTACTTAAAAAAAATGAATATAGTTTGATGTTAGTGACAATTTTAAGTGAAAAGCATACTTGGTCATGTATGTTAATGGTGGTTTCGTCCACAGCACTATGGTCCCAGTGGTAGGTGCGGGTTCTACATTCATTTGGCCAGTAGTACCGCTAACACTCGCTGTCATGATGTGGGGTAGATGTAGATGTTTGCCTCCTTATTTTTGGTTATGTTGACAGGATGTGGAATTGCAATTTGATTACAATTAGGTTACGCGGTTGGGAATAAATATTGGTGGTTATAATGGTCTCAAAAGTCATGACCCTTGAGTGGCAAGATGTTAAGAGTTGGTAAAGGTTACAACTTTTGATTTGAATGGTCAATAGGGTATGACTCCATACATTGCAATTTAACCATTGGGGAAGCATTGGAATACATATAGCGCCAATTTAAAGTGAATGGAAAGGTCTTTATTCTGGTGAACTTGGTGGGTGCTGGATATTTTAATTGCACACTATTTTTTATTAAATTATAATTAAAATCATTCATATAAATTATTAAAATCAAATTAACCCCAATGTTACAATAATAGGAACCAATTACGTCACAAGCATTTCAAAATATTTAATATTTATATTTATAACAAAATACCCAAATATTTACACATAGTAATGGTGACAACCATTTACGCACACCATTTATGCACAAGTAATACCCAAACACGACCATCAAACCAACATTATGTTTGTGTATTTCATGTGCATGACAAGGGATATGAAAATGACGAAAAAATAGATTTTCCACTACATAGGAATTAATCCATACGCAAAACAAAAAGCACAAACCTTATAATGTCTTCACTTTTTATTCCATACGTTCGTACGTTGTCAATTGTGTATTGTTGTTGAAACTTGAGTGTTCACAATCTCTACCTCTATACATGTCAATAGCGACATAAAGTCGTTGTTAGACATGTATGTTTCAATCGTGGCTTGGTCTTCCAATTGTATACCTTGTGGGTGTGAGGGTGCATGAACAAAGGAGGAGTCCTAACAGTCATTCAAAACATGTAACTTTAATTACTCATCCATGAATTAAAAATGTGTTACAATATACAGAATAATATATACAAACCAATAAAGTCCGTTGTGATTTGTTTCTTGACGCATTGGTTTTTTTTCTCTTTGATAATTTTTCAATACCTGATTACAATTCGTTTAAACGAGGTCTTCCCTTCCTTTTCACCTATACTGGACTACAAATAGTTCTGTTGTTTGTAACAAACGGCAGGTCCGCGTCATTGCTTTCAATGCCACCATCTTCGTTGACTGTAAAGGGATTTAATTTTGTTGGTACCCCTAACCCTTTTGCTATTGAATTAAGCTCATTACACAACATACTTGATGCACTGTGTAAGTCACATGCTATCTCCGCTATATCATAAAACCTCTTACATAATATTTTGTATCGTTGCATGTGTGGGTCGTCATTACTTCTATTTTATTCCGCTATTATCAAACTATATCTCCTTACACTTTTAGACCAACAACGGAGAACATACTTGTCTAGAACGCATTCAATGTCTTTTTGTCCCAGGGTCAACAAACTATGTCTTCTTGTCCCAGGGTCAACAAAATATTGTCAAATGAAACCACATTACCAAAATCCTCACATGCTGCTCTACTCATTGCATCCACAAAAAATAATTGCATATTTTGTTTTTTTCATCCATGTCTATATCGAAAAAAAATTCGTTGTTCAATTTCCGCATCTGTGAAAAGTGTCGTAGCGACGCTTGACCATCCCCATCCTTACACAAAGTTCTTTTTTGTTGACCAATATAGTTGTGAACATCACGCTTAATGAAGTTAACGTTTTCATATCCTTCAACTTCACAAACAAGAGACCGAAAACTTTTGTTGATCCGAATACCGACTTCATCGTTAATGTCGACTGTTTGCCTTACATGCATATCAACTTTACGATTGTCCCGTATTAGCCTTGACTTCTTTTGACTAATATCGTGACTGTATTTAGTTACAATTTTCCTTATGAACCATTGTCCTTCCTTTTTTGCAATAGTTATTAATGCTTTACATTCTTTTCTTTTACTTGGGATGGTCTTCAGTTTTGGAGGAATGACAGACACATAATTTCCTTCACGCGAACAAACCAGCTTGACGTAGTTGATTTCATTATCTTCACCCCATGTTGAAGTTCTTGTTCTAATACCGAAGCCAAATATAATAGCATAATTTCCATAAAACTTTTTTACGGCAGCCAAGCTATCAAAACACATGTGCACTTTCGGTACAATGTCGTCTGCGGTGTCATGTTCGGCCCTTTCAGTATTGAATTCTTCATTGTGGTTATGTGGTAATTCACTTACAAATTCTTCAGCTAAAGAGATGTTATTTTCCCTCCCTTCATAACTGCTTAGAAATTTTCTATCCACAACACTATACACTATTCAGTTGACATGTTAATGTTTGTAATAGGTTACAACTTTCAGTCTCTGTCCAAGACTTTGCTATGTCAACATAATTGTCCGAAAGATTGTCAAGGTGTGATCCACAATCCTAAATTATGTCACCAAAATATTATCCCTTGTTTTGCACAACCTGCATTCATATACAAATTTTATTCGTTTCAAAGCAGATCTTCAAATCAGACATATATGAACCAACGGATGAGCTAATCCATGCTACTTTAAAGACTAACATTGTCCACACCCATCCATGGATCCGAAGGTTGATGAGTTATTATGGAAACTTGTGGACCCGTCCACTCAGACTCACCACACTAAACATAACGAGAGTTCCTCTAACACTCATGCTAACTCCTCAAGCAATCATGGTGCACCAACAAGGGGCATGAAAATATAATAGACCCTTATGCTTAGTATTGATGCAATTAATATATTTGTCTTAGTATGTCATTAGTGTTGGTGCTTTGACTTTATATTTTGCATCCGTTATTTTGATAACGAAATTAAAAACTTAATGTTTATTGTTATGATATGTGATTTCATGTTTAAATATGTTGTTGAGTAAACTGGGTGTCTGTGGTAGTTCCAAATTGTTATAATCGTTAAATCATACGCAACAGGGGAGTAAAGACTACATATGTGGGGAGTTAAGTGATAAATTGTGGAGCGAAGTTACAGATTTTACAAGAATTGAAATATGGTTTTGTGATAAAAGAATGCAATCACTTACACAAATTTTGCATCATACAATGCCCATTTAATAAACACTGAATATTTACCGTTGTCAGTGTTTGCGGCTCTTTCAAATTGTTCAATTCATCAAATTTTCCATATTTGTGAACTAAAGCATTAACATGTGGGGAGTACTGGTGGAAAATGTGGACTGCACTTGCTGGTTGTAAAAAAATATAATTACGGTAATATGTGGGGAGTTAAGTAAGATATTATGTTTTGGGGTTGTATATTTTTTTACAACTATTTTAAATAGCCTATTAGGATTACACAATTAACTCACTTTAACAAATTTTCTATCATCCAATTTCCATTAACTGAAATGGGTAGTTGTCTTACATGAAAATTGTCAAAATACTCAAGTGATACGTAAATGGGGAGTCAAGCATTAATATGTGGGGAGTAAAATTGGACATTATGTTTTGAGGTTGCAGACTTTTTTAAAACTAATTTAAATATGGTATTGGGATCACACAATTCACCCACTTTAACAAATTTTCCATCATAAATTTTCATTCATTGACGTGGGTGCTTGTCTTACTTAACAGTTGCCAAAATGCTTAACTCATTCGTAATCGGGGAGTCATGCTTTAAAATGTGGGGAGTGGTATTGTAAATCTGGACTACGACTGCATCTTCAAAAAATATTTAAATATGGTATTAGGATCACACAATTCAATAACTTAAACAAATTTTCCATCATCCAATTTTCATTCCCTAATGTGGGTGTTTGTCATACTTGACATTTGCCAAAATCCTCAATTCATCAGTAAGTGGGGAGTCAAACTTCAATATGTAGGGAGTGTTGTTGTAAATTGTGGACTACACTTACATCTTAAAAAAATGTAAATATAGTATTGGGATCACACAATTAACTTGTAACATCCCATCCGGATATTACGTTTTTAAATGTTAGAAATAAAGAAATATATATCAGCTTCATTTAATAATACCTCATTTCCAAAAAATGTGAGAAATTTAAAACTTTATTAAATAAATAGATAGTATGAAATCCATAAATTAGAAAAGTAGAAATTTGATAAAAACATCCATAGGTGTTTATAATTTATTCCAAAATCATAAAACATAAAACTCCTCGAGTCATCCCCGCTTCGTAGCTAAGCCTCACTAGAGCCACCTGCATCAACATCATCTGCTCACGTGTACCGCACACATGATCATTGCCAAACACAAGCAAAAAGGGTGAGCTTAACAGATAAAACATATAAAAATGCATATACATGTACAACACTCAAGTATTTATATAATACAATCACCCTAGAAGTTCCATATCACATGGCCACAACAATGTTATTCGTGTTCTACATCTTCTAGTGATTACCTCAAGATGACTTGCTGCCATACCTATCAGCCACAATCGATAGAGAACGTGCGGGAAACCATTGCTACGGATCATACACCGTAATGCCAAGTGAAGTTCCCAAATACGAACATAGTTTGCAACGTCCCAAGACTACCAAACTCGTCAGCTAACTTCTGAGAAGGGCAATCCATCTGGACCCATCTGTACTGACCACAACCAACGAACTCACATCGACAACACTCGCCAACCCGAGCTCAACTCAAGGGTTCCTCGTGTTCATCCGCCATCCCGAGCTCAACTCGAGTGATGCCATTCCGAGCTCAACTCGAGGAATGCCACGTGTAATCCTATCCCGAGCTCAACTCAAGAGATACGTTCTGAGCTTAACTCAAGGAACATCAGCAACCCACCTTTGAAGCATCACCAAAAGCCTTGTAGATCACGCATGCAGAATCCAGCAACCCAAGACTGCAACAGCAAAATTGCCTGGCGGGGACACGTACCGCCAGGCATTGTCGCTTCCAGAATCCTTGGCGGGGGACACGTACCGCCAAGCGCTACGCGCCTCTAAACCATCAATCTCTGCAGACACCGCCTGGCAGAATAGCTCTTACCGCCACACGCACACACACTCTAGGAGCACACTGGTCCTACAGTTATCGCCTAATGGGACCACTCTCACCACCAGGCGCGACTAACACCAGTAATACACTCTTACTTGTTTTGCGCCTTTTAGTCAAGTTCCTCCACTTTAGTCTTGTGCTATCATGCATCCAAATTACTGAAACCTCTTAAACCTATATGGACACACTTGTATATTAACCACCATCAATTACAACTTACAAGATAGGATGTCCTTCAATTCCCTTTTTGGATCACTAATCTAGTTTATCAAATTAGACTTGCTTAGGTTCAACTGTTCCAATACTCAACATGTCGCTATAATCTCCTACCTCTTATGCTCTGTTGTTTACCTAAATCAATTATTCAGTTATCCATCAATTTACATATGCCTTCATAACTACACCTAACCATATTTATACTCTTCTTACAAATTAGCTATTCCAACTATCCTCACAATGCCACTTAGCTCTAGCCACCCCCTAGGACTACCAATATCACAGTGATTTAAACCATTGATCCTTACTCACTTTGTAATTTTCACTCTACTATAATGACATTTTCTTCCTCATCCCAATACTAGAATTCACCTCTAGTTCATATTTATAATCGTTCATTCTTCCATCACATAACTAATTCTAAACTCCACAAGTAGCATGAACCTACTTCCCTCAGTCTAGTATCATCAACAACACTCGCAACCACGTGAAGGCCCACTCTCTGCGACCGTGCCTAGCAACAAGCCCCATGCCGCCGAGCGGTGCAAGCAATTTCGATAAATTCCTAGAATTTCACCAGCTATAGGGCCCTCTCTCATTCCCCAATGTTTCTCTCTACATTCCTTAAGTGTTTCCTCCTCGAACCAAAATAACCGTGACTCGATATTCAAATTTTAACTAATTTCCAGCTACAATTTGAGTGCAACTAACCACCCTCAATATCGATGTATCAAAACCCCCAAATTCCAACCTAAATATATGTTCGTACTGTTCCATTACATTTAGCTATCAATGTTATGTGTTACGATGCAATTCGACATCCAATCCTTCCTCAACAGTTAAAACTAAGTTCCCTCCAATCAGAATCATCTCAGAACCCCAAAATCATCAAGATCGAACCAAAAAGGTTCACGTCGCCTGGCGGGTATTCATCACCGCCAGGCCATTCAACAAAAACCCATAAAATTTGGTGCTCAATGATATGTCGCCTGGCAGTACAAGGATTCACCGCCAGGCGGTTCCTCGCAGGAACTAGAAAACACTCAATAATAGCATGCGTCACTTGGCGGTTCAAGGAGTCATCGCTAGGCAATTTCTGGAATTTCTCCAGAAACATGAAATTTCGTGAATTTAACAGTTCATATACACCAATTGCACATGCCTTTCATACAGATTAAAAAATAAAATTCAAGATCACGAATATCGAGAAGCAGGAGCTCCCCCTTGTGATCACCAATATCCCCTCACCATTACCTCCAATACGCTCTTCCTTCATACCAGATCACGAATTCTCTCTGAATTATCCCTCATGCCAAGCCCTACAAGCTATCATGGCTTAAGAAAGAAGACATTAAAGTAACTCAACAAGTCCTCATTAACTTTTCAATTGGAAATTTTAAAGATGAGGTGTTATGTGATGTTGTGCCT
>Ga0214544_1012233_pt1 | contig 11326 bp, 13 predicted proteins | sample CNSS3metaG_FD_160074 | JGI IMG/M metagenome (GOLD analysis project Ga0214544, IMG submission 160074) | Root nodule microbial communities from cowpea collected in UCLA plant growth center, Los Angeles, California, USA - CNSS3 | ecosystem: Host-associated > Plants > Roots > Nodule | place: USA...
TCCTAATTAACCTACAAAGCAAATAAACATAGATTAGCATGTTGGCTTAAGTCAAGTCAACTATAGTCAACAAGTCAAACCTAGTCAAAGGTCAACAAGTGAACTAAAGTTGATTCAACTAAGTCAAGTTTGGTAATAAAAAATAACAAACACAAATGAAAGGGATGAAGGATTAGTGAACTTCCTTTCTAAACATGCTTAGTCTTCTTAAGCATGTGCCTCCATCCTTGGTTGGGGTCAATCCTTCATCATCCTCCCCTCCTTGGAGAGAATTTGACCACAAATTCTTTAAGCCTTTGTAGATGGAGCTTGACTTGATTTGGGGGAGGATTTGCGCCTCCCTTTTATGAGCTCTTGTTCCATCCTTTCTAAGGGTATTACCCCTAGCTTTGGTTAGGCCATCTTTATTTTCTAGACTATTCTTCCTCTCTTGCTTGTACTTTGGGCCTTCCTTTTTGGCTTGGGAAGAGAAGGAAGGGTGATGTACATCTTGCTTTGGAAGAATTTTTTTGTAGGCAAGTAACACCTTGGTGAAAGCTTGCCCCTTTTCTTTTTCTTCTTTATCTTTTCTTATTATATTTCTATCCTTATTAACTTCTTGAGGTGATAGAGGTAGTAAAGTGGTCTTTTTCCCATTTATGAAGAAAATGTATTGGTTGGTATGGCCATCATGTAAAGTTTGTTTATCAAATTGCCATGGCCTACCTAGTAAGATATGTGTGACTTCCATGGGAACAACATCACATAGCACCTCATCTTTGTAGCTTCCTATAGAGAAGTTAATTAGGACTTGTTTATTGACATCTATTTCTCCCTCTTTACTTATCCAAGCAAGCTTGTAGGGCTTAACATGAGGAATGGTCTCTAAGCTAAGCTTTTCCACCAACCTTGTGCTAGCTACATTGGTACTACTTCCTCCATCAATAATTAGAGAGCAAACCCATTTGTTAATTTTGCATCTAGATTGAAAAATGTTTTCTCTTTGAGTTGGCTCAAGCTCACTTTGATCTTGACCTATCATGCGCCTTAATAACATAGGGTCTTTCTCAAAAATTTTAGTTTTACTAGAGGAAGAAGATTCTTTTGAAAGAGAATGGGGAGATGAGTGTTCACTTTCAACATCATTACTCTTCTTTAAGATCATGGTCCTTTTGGTTGGGCAATTTAAAGCAATGTGATTATAACCCAAACATTTAAAACATTTAATGGAACTTGATCTTTGAGAAGTGGAATGGTGAATGTGATCACTTGGTGACTTACTTTTACTTGGTGGTTCTTGATGAGAGTTAGAAGGGAACTTATCATGTTTCTTTTTATCCTTTCCCTTCCATGAGTGACTAAAGTAGTGGTTGGGTGAGTAACTCTTCCTTGCCCTTCTTTTTCTTTTCAATTGAATTTCAATCCCAAGGGCAAGTGTGAAAACATTTTCAAGAGTGGAGTACTCATACAACTCTACTTGGTCTTGTATGTCTCTCCTAAGACCACTCACAAATCTTTTTATTTTCTCTTTGTTAGTTTCTTTTATTTCAAACCCACGCATTTGAGACCCTAATTCTTTAAAGTACTCACTCACACTCATATGACCTTGGTCAAGCCTTTGGAGCTGCAAAAGAAGTTCCTTCCTATAGGAGGGAGGAACAAATCTAGCGCGCATAAGAAGCCGCGGGTGGCCCTTGGTCATAATTCTTACAAACTTTATGCCACCAAGTGTTGGCATACTCCAAAAATCGTAAAACTACTAGATCAACTTGTGCTTGATCCTTTACATGATTTTCATTGAAAATTTGATCAACTTTAGTTTCCCAATTAAGGAAGATTTTGGGATCACTTCCTCCATAGAACTTAGGAATCTTTGGACATTGCTTCTCTTGTGATGGGTTGCGCCTAGAATGCCCTCTTTTCCTAGCCTCTCTTTCTTGCTCTTTAGCTTCAAGCCTATGAATGTGCTCTTGGATTCTTAGGTTACTTTGCTCCTTGTCTTTTCTCAATTGTTCAAAGGCCTCCTTCCTAGACAACTCCAAATCCCAAAGCAATCTCATCAATTATTGTTTTTGTTTGGTGTAGGTGCATTTGATGAATTTGCCATGATTCCTACAACAAAAACACTTAAATCCGAGACAAAATAAATGGATTAGAGGTTAGACAACATGAAAACCGAGACCAAGTCCAACCCAAAATGTAACCCAAGTGTTTAGATCACTCTCCCAAAGTAATAAGGCAAGGCTAGCACTCAAAATCCACCAAAGGAGTGAAGCAAACACTTTTAAAAACTTGTTCACAACCTTTCAAATGCAAGATAAGTGATTCGGCCACAACATCCCAAGAGTTTCAAGAAAAAAAAAACTACTAAGACAAAACAAAGAACACCTAGTGACAAGCAAGAAAAGCACAAAAACAAGGAAAGCTAAACTCTAAAGAAGAAACGTTTGAGACAAAACTTTTAACAAGACTAAAACAAGAAAAGCACATTTTAAAGACTCTATGGAAAGTACTTGACAAGCATCTTCAAGTCTGAAATTATGCGTACACCAAGAAAGATCATATCCAAGTTAAAGCATGGAACTAATTAGCCAATATCACCCAATTCTCAAGTATGAAAACTAGTAGCATAACACCTAGTGAAAAACACACTTTTAGTTCACCAAGGAGAAAGGTTGCTCTCGGTTTTTAGGCAAAAATTGGTGCAAAATTTTCTTCTTTCACAACTAGTTTCATAAAATGATGAGAAAGAGTTTTAGGTGGCTTGGACACTTAGCTCCTCAAGTTTTAGGCCGAAATCAATTTCATGGAGCTTACATCAAGCAAGACATAAAGTGAAAGCAAGATTCAAATACTTGGAAAAACAAGAATAAAAAAACTTCAAGTTAACATTTAACATATGACACTCTTCATTAGAAAGCATGACAATGATGTTATACTTGTTCAAGTGTTGATTATATCATCTTTGGTTCAAATAATAACACATTATGTGAAGAGTTTGTTGCAGCTCTGCAGGGTGAATTTGAGATGTCCATGATGGGTGAGCTTACCTACTTTCTAGGGCTACAAGTCAAGCAACTCAAGCATGGAACATTTTTAAGCCAATCAAAATATTGTTTTGACTTGTTGAAAAAGTTCAAAATGGAGGATTGCAAGGAAGCTGCCACTCCAATTGCAACAAATTGTCTTATGGATGCAGATGAGGTTGGCCAACCAGTGGATTCAACCAAATATAGAGGGTTGATTAGGTCTTTTCTTTATCTTACAACAAGTAGACCAGATATTCAGTTTGAAGTATGCTTATGTGTTAGGTTTCAAGCAAATCCAAAGGAATCACACTTTAAAGCTGCAAAAAGGATTCTAAAGTACCTCAAAGGAACAACCAATGTTGGTTTCTGGTATCCATGTGAGTCCAACATAATTCTTAATGGCTTTTCAAATTCAGACTATGCAAGGTGCAAATTGGATAGGAAAAGCACAAGTGGTACTTTCCATTTGCGTGGATCAAGTCTAATCTCATGGAATTGCAAAAAGCAAGCATGTGTGGCAATCTCAACATCTGAAGTTGAATATATTGCTACTGGACATGGTTGAAACATCAACTTTTGAACTGTGGTGTAAGGCTAAGCAAGGTACCTTTGTATTGTGATAATACTAGTGCAATCAACTTAACCAAGAATCCAATACAACATTCTAAAACCAAGCATATAGAGATTATGCATCATTTCATTCGTGGTCATAATCAAAAGAGAGATTGTGAAATTAAATTTGTTAAAACTAAAAATCAATTGGCTGATTTGTTCACAAAACCATTGGCTAGAGATAGATTTAACAAGCTAAGAACTGAACTAGGCATATTAGACATCAATAATGTGGTATGTTATGTTTCTAGCATGTTAATCTTATGTACTCATGCATTGGTTTCATAAAAATCTGCTGCTGCATGCAAAAATTGAAAACTGTCATATTCAACCTGTTGATTTTCCATTTCAGCGTGTTGATTTCACTTAAATCTGTCTCTGTTTGCAAAAACATGATTTGTCAACCTGTTGATTCTCTTTTTCAACGTGTTTATTTCACTTAAACTGCTACTGAATGATTAAAAATTGATCTGCTATGCTTTTTAATCTGCTGTTTTCACAATTCAGTATGTCGATTTCATTAAAACTGAACTTAAATTTTAAGATTTTCAATCGATTGATTTTCAAAATCAGTGAGCTTATTTCACTTAACCATATTCTGTTTTTAATCTTTGATGCTCTGGTGCTATTTTAATCGACTAATTATGTTTTTCAACGTGTTGATTTTACTTAAACTGTGCATTTACTCATGAATTGAATTGTTAAGCTAACCCAGTCAAAGAAAACATCTTTTTGTCAGGTACTATCTGCTCTTAACTTCCATTTCATCAGCCATGTGTTACTTTTACTGAATTGTTTGACCAAAAAGCATTCTACTGTACAATTCCAATTGCATGCAGCTCACATGATCTGAACTGATTGATTCACTCACAAAAACACATTAAAAACATCATGAATGCATGAGATACAACTTTGGGCTGCATTAAATTGATTTGGGTAACCTAAAACGAATTAATTAGAAAATTCTGCACCATTTAATCAACTGTTTCTGAAAATCAGTTGGTTCAATTATAAATAATGCACTTATGTTGCTGTATTTGCATCATACATCTCTTAGAAACAGCCATACCAACACTCATCATGCCTCGTCGTTCCCAAAGGGCTATCCAATATGATGATGAGCACTCCACTCCTCCTACCCCACGGTCTCCAAATCATGAAAGCCGTGGAAGAATTGAAGCATGGTTTGAGGATCATGAGGATAACATTTAAGTGTTTCTCATTGAGATGAATAGGAAGCAGATCAGCATCCGTAAGGTGTTGAGGTTCTCATGGCTAAGGGCTGAAGGCTTTGAGAGTCAATTCCAACAACTAAAGCATCAAAAGTTGAAGTCCTTCCTTAAACTTTCAGGGAAAATCTATCCAGACTTCGTGAAGGTGTTTTTCACCAACTTGGAGTTCAAAAATGATGTCCTACTGTCCAGCATCAAGGGTGTTCAAATGGGGATCAACAAGAGAGCTTGGAAAGATGTGGTTGGACTCAAATCAAGGGGTGTGCAAGTGAGAAAAGGTGAAACTAGGGTTGTTCCAAAATTCAACAAGATGCAATACTATGGTCAATGCTTGAGGAATCCGGCTGTTGAAATCAAACACTTGTATGTTGGTGGTCTCAAGGTGGATCAAAGGCTTCTTGCTATGATAGTCACAAAAATCATAGTTCCACGTGGATTGGATCTATGTGTTTCGTGATCACATGCTCAAGGCCAAGAGGCTCACGAATTTTAGGCTGTCATATGTGGTTTTGGTGTCTAAATTCATTGAATACTTTGGCATTGATGTACAGGATGAGCTAGAAGAGTCAACTGGACTGTTGAACCATACCTCCAACCAAAATCTGCACAAAATGGGCTTTCTCAAGGCGGGAAATGGATGGACAATTGCTGGAGCTGTTGTTGGTGGTGCACATGACCATGAAGTTGGTCCAAGTGGTGTAAATCAAGAGGAAGAACCAACTACTGGACCTATGGAGTTGATTCCCTACAACCCTCTAGAGGATAGAGGCCCTGTGTACTCACATTTTGAGAGGATGGTGCTGAACCAACTGCATGAGCTGAATGTGTCCCAACATGAACATCACAACTATTGCAATGAGAGGTTCAATGCATTGGATGACCAAATTCATGATATGCATGATATCCTCTACTCATTCCAGACCAGAAATGATCCTCAGGATGACTGAGTGTGGTGGTTATTTAGGATCATACATTGCATCCTTGTGTTTGTGATTTTTCAGTTTGAATTTTGTCTGTTTCAGTTGGTTGTTTTTCATTTCAGTCGGCTGATTGTATCAGCTTTATGCATTTGTTCTTTGTTTTCAGTTTGTGTTGGTTGTATTCCCTTCCAGTATTAATGAAATGATATGCAATGCATTTGTTCTGTTTGATGAATCCAAAGGGGGAGAAACATTGGAAAATTGGAAACCACTTTTTAATAATCACATTGAACTAAGCATTAAAATTGGAATCAATAATCAAATCTGAATTTGAACCCATATTATTGATAGGGGGAGCATGACCACATTTGTATACTTGCTAGCTTGTGTGATTGCTATTGTAAATGTCTTTCAGGTTCACAAGCATCAAGCTAAGGTGTCACTTCATCAATTTAATGGTATCCAACAAATGGAAGCATTTTCAATGAAAGATAGAAGAAGATAGATGAAAGGAAATAGAGGTTGGCTTCACCAAATCAGGGGGCGATTATTGACATGAAAGGCCAAGATGGTTTGCTTCTTGAAGATTGAATGAAGCTCTTTTGAACTATCTTAAAGCCATTACCATTGGAATGAAGCCTACATTGATGAAGGAAAAATGATTTGATGATAACCATGTTGATCAAGGCTGGAACGTGTGCTTTCCATGTAGTTACAACATTTAGAAAGTGTATTTTAAGTTTGTGGTTCATGTTATAGACCTTGTAGCATTAATTAGATGTATTTGGTCTTAGGTGTGTCTTTTAATCTGTTGAATGGTTTTTCAACAGGTTAAAATGTCCATTTTAGCCTGTTGAATGGTTTTTTAACAGGTTAAAAGGTTGGCTGCAATAGTCTTAAACTATAACAAATTCAATTATTCTGGAAACTTGTAGAAACTCTCTCCTTCGTGATCATACGTGTTGTAGCTGTTGAAGATTGATCTTGGATCAATTCTTGGAGCTTTTGGCTTGGTTGAAGCTTGGAGAAATGGTTTGTGGTAGGCTAGGTTGTGCTACCACTCAGGTTTGATCTTTTTCAAGCTTTGTGTGTGTGCCTGGTGGTTTTCCAGGTCTGCAAGAGCGTTCTTGCTGTGCTGGTGTGATACTTGTGTGATTCAAGAGTCTTTTGTGGTGTTTTTGCATATTTTGGAAGTGTAAGGGAGGATACTTTGTAAAACTTTTGAAATAGTGCAAAGTCAAGCTCAGGTTGCCTTGACAAACTTGATGTAGCTCAGGTTTGAGTGAACTAGTATAAAAATTTGTGGTGTCCTCTCTTCTCTAACCATTCTCTCTTGCATTTTCATTTTAAAGTTTCAAGAACTTGTGCTTTAATCATGTTTTTCAGGTTCTTGCATGTTTTCATAGCATCTGCAACATTGAGCATGTTTACATAATCATTTGGAACCTGTCTTGATCAATCTTGTGCATTATTACTAGTTTAAAATTTGAATTTGCATTTTGCATTTTTCCCAGTATTTCAATCGACTATTTTCTTGTTTCAATTGATTGATTATACCAGAACAGAATCTGTTTAGTAAAATCAATCTGTTAACTCTGTTTTTGATCGACTGAAAGTATACTGTCCAACACCTTTTGCATCCTAACTGGGTGATCTATTTGATTCAATTAAAGGTAGATTTTAGCTTGCAAAGATAGCCTAAATTTTTAACTAGCCAATTCAACCCCCCTTCTTGGCTTTTCAACCATTTGAAAACTAACAATTCGTATCTAGAGCTAGGTACTTGAAATTTGATCAAGTAAGTCCTAAATTTGTTTTAAACTACTTGAAATGGCTGAAAACAAGTTACCCTCTGGTGAAGGTGCCTCAATTCATAGACCTCCTATGTCTAGTTGCATTAATTACCAATTTTGGAAAATTAGGATGAAAATCTTTATTGAGTCAATAGATAAAGGGATATGGGATGCAATCATAAATGGACCATATGCTCCTAAGCATATTGTTGATGATGTGCAGGTTAATAAACCATGGACTCAATTGACTAAGGAAGAAAGGAGGAGAGCTCAATATGATTGCAATGCAAAGAATATCCTCACATCATCTCTCAACATGGATGAGTTTTTTCGTGTTTCACAACGCAAGAGTGCCAAGGAAATGTGGGAGGTTCTTCAAGTGAGGATTGCCACACGACCAAAATGAGAGGCATTGGTTGGTGGATGAATTTCTATGAGGATTCTAGGCCAAAAAGGGAAGGAGACCAAGCAGCTTTCAAAGGAGTCATCCAAAATGGCAAAAGGAGACAAGGTACATGTCTACTTTTGCTTTTACTTTATGCTTTTTGCTTTCCTCTCTCCTCCACATCATCGACATGCTCCAATCACCATGCGCCACCTAGCACGCTCTACTTTCTTTAATTATATACAAAAACAAGACAAACAAGGATTAGCATGTTAGTTTAAGTTAAGCTAATCTTGGTCAAAGGTCAACTTTGGTCAAAGGTCAACTTTGGTCAAAGTCAACAAGTCAACCAAAATAAGTCAACTAAAAACCAACTTAGGGAATTCAAACTAAAGTAATGGAAAATAAAGATAAAGGTGATGAAATAGAAGAATCCCTTCTAAACATGCTTCTAGTGATCCTTCTTGAGGGTGCTTCTATAGAGGTATTATGGTTGCTTACACCTTCATCAAGAAACTGCAGAAGGAAGGGAAAATGAAGAAAAAGAAAAGGAAGTAGAGAAAAAGATGATGAAAAATTTATTTGTCAATGTTTTTTCTTCTACAGATTGTGATGTCATTTTACAGGAACAAAAGGATAAGCAAGTGAATGAAACACACCAGCTTCCATGTTTGAAAAGGAAGCTTGTTCACAATGCTTTATTATGCATTTGGTCCGCTTTGAGAAGCAAATTTGTTAAACAAAACCCATGGAATTAGTTATTGTTACATATCAAGGTGGGGTAGTGTTGTCAAGAGAGGTGCTCCACGGATTGCAACCACTGGAAAAGAACAAATATGAATATATTCAAGTTGAATTTGATCTTGGAGGAAGAGAATTAGTTTCAAGTTGTGGAAAAATAAAGTCCTTCACCAAATCATAATAAATTTATATTAAAACTAGTAGAAAAATAAAGCCTTAAGATTCGGGAGGAATCTTCTCGAAGAAGGAGGGTATGATATGAATCGCATCATAGCTCAAATGGAGGACTAATGCACCACTTTGTTGTAGTTATTTATATATATTTTTTTAAAGTTATTAGTTTGCTTAAATATGGTCCAATTCATTGTAAAAATGGCTTACCAAATGATGTTTTGGTTTAATCAATTAATGGGGTCTGGTTTAGTTTTCTTTCAAGTTGTTATTATGACCCAATTGCAACTTAGTCATCAGCTTTTGGGAGACCAAGAGGATGCTTGGCTGAATTATTATTTGTGACTTTTGGGTTGCCAAAATTTCAGTTACAATCAGCAATTAAGTAGTAGGATCATTAATAGTTTTAAGTGGGATGCAATTTCAATTGATGTGTCTTTTGTAATTCTAGTGGTTAAAGCTTCTATATGAGCTGAACCATTTTCATCAATTTAACAGGTAGAGTGTTATTTAGAAAATATTAGTTTTATCTCTTTTATCTTATTGAGAGTGATTCTCCTAAGTTCTTGAGTGATTCAAGAATCCCTGAGTTTTATCAAAGGTCTTTTTTCCCTTGGTGTGTTTAAACTCTTAGGCTTATCTTCTATCTTAGAATTGTGACGTCTATCAATTTCCACTACATCTTCTTATCTATTTCCATTTTCTCGTTTTAAATAATTTCTCAAATTTCTCGCTTATCAACATTCCAACCTAGATAGATCCATAAAACGAATCCACCCTTCTAGATTCACATTGTTTGATATTCAAAGCCTAGCTCACTAGATTCGGAATAGCAATGGAAGTGTATTATACAAGGTGTTTAATCGAAGGCAACCCATGTTTAGTTGCATTCGATTACAAAAGCGATAACAATGTTGTGAGCCAAAGATTGGTGGAGAAACTCAAGTTACCAACAAGCTTTCATCCGAATCTAGCATAGATCAAATTTAGTATAGAGCAATATGTGAAAGAAGTATTATGTGATATATGAGAAAATAGAAAAAGGAAGAATAGAAAAAAAAGCAATAAAAACTGCAGAAGGAAGGGAAAATGAAGAAAAAGAAAAGGAAGTAAAGAAAAAGATGATGGAAAATCTATTTCTCAATGTTTTTTCTTTTACAGTTTGTTATGTCATTTTACAAAAATAAAAGTATAAGCAAGTGAATGAAGCACACCAGCTTCAATATTTGATGAATATCACCCTAAGAGGTTTTTCATAGCTTGGGCCATTGGCTAGGCCATTCCTTTTAATTTCTTTTATTTTTATAAATAAATGTGTTCTAATTTGGTTTGTTTTTAAACATTGCAGCCCATTTTTTTTCACCAAATTATTCACGAGTTGTTTTCACCCATCAATTATGTGCTCATAATTCAGTGCTTCATTTTATGGGCTTGCACTTAAGTCTACAACCCATTGCAAGTGGCAGCCCAACTCCTTTCTGCGACCCACGCAAGGATCCAGCGCGTCCAATCTGCTAGATTTCTTCTATCACGCTGGAAGCACCCTTATTTCAGCTGGTTGGGCCCGCTTCAGCGCAATTGCAGCCATGACTTTCACTTGTGTTGCATCATTCACCATTTCCGTTGCGAGAATGAGGATTTGACAACGTTCTACCGAATCGGCTGTCATTATGTGGTAATCAGAGCTCGAGTTTCGAGCTTGGACCGTGGAGGTCTTCAAAGATGAGTATCGCTATTTGTATTGATTTTTGAAATTGTCTTTGCATTTCAGTCTTGTTCTTCTGCGATTCAGTCGTTCTTATTCTCTGATTTGCGTCTTTGCTGATTCTTTGTTGAAATTTATTGCTGAAATTGATTCATCAAAGTTGTTCATATTTGCCTTGAATCAATACCGTGATTGGAATGTCTAGGTTCTATATTCTGTCGTTAATTGCATGTCCTAGGTTCACTGATATTTTTCTTACCTAGCTTTCAGTTTTATAATCTCTGTTTTGTCTTAGGTTTTGTGTAGTTTCTTTTATCTGTATTTGATTTCGTAGACGTTGTGCCTGATTTGTGTTTTGATCAATGTTTAACCTTCTATTTTCAGTCCATGTTCTGTTTTCATTCGTGTAATTAGTTTTTGTGATTGTATAAGTTCTGAGTTTGCTATTAGATCATTAGCAAATTGTCTGCAATGCCAATTGATATTGTTCTTGTTCAATTATGCTTAAACTTCCTATATTTTCAATCTGTGCTTTTAAGTGTGTTGTTGTTCTGCACTTTCAAATTTTTGGCCAAGGATTGGTCCTTCCTTAGCACATAATGAGTATTCCATCGCACCTTAATCTGATCATATCAGAATTTACGTGTGGACACTTATGCTTTGGTTTGTGATTGCATAGGCTGTTTCAGTGCTCTTGTGAAATCTGTTTTGTTGAATTAGTGCCTGGCTAGTTAGTTGCCTTTAGTGCAGTTTGGATAT